>JAEEGJ010005786.1_pt1 | contig 38152 bp, 25 predicted proteins | sample 8958761 | NCBI WGS metagenome assembly JAEEGJ01 (sample SAMN16246546, study PRJNA631951) | gut metagenome | biome: gut microbiome; feature: rumen; material: RS-attached | host: Bos | place: Iran: Karaj | collected 2018-10
GATAAGATATCCCTTCGTAAGAGTAAGACCTCTCATAGACTATGAGTTTGATAGGCTCAAAGTGTAAGCGTGGTGACACGTTCAGCTTGCGAGTACTAATCGGTCGAGGGCTTTTCCTTTTTACTTCATTCAGTTCACGCCTCGCATTACGCTTTATTCCTTCAAAACTTCATTTTAGTCGGTGCTTATGGCAATGAGGTCACACCCGTTCCCATTCCGAACACGGAAGTTAAGCTCATTCGCGTTGACGATACTTGGCTGGTGACGGCCTGGGAAACTAAATCAGTGCCGACATTTAACAAAGGACTGCAATAGCGGTCCTTTTTATTTTGTAAGAAAAGAGCCTTGCCCATCGGACAAGGCTCTTTTGTTATTACCAGCGGGTAAAAGATATCCCGCCAGCGGAGACAGAACTATCATTATCAGCGAAAAGCTCAGGGATTCCACAGAAGTGAGAGTTGCCCGCTGCCCGGAGGGGAACATCTTTTGCAGCTTTGCATTTGTCCTTACTTGCAGCGCATCGTCACCGACTGCTGCAATGAATCCTCCCATTGCCATTATCAGGCAGCTTTCGGCGTGTTCCAGACCTATACCGGCAAGAACAAGAGCTGCTGTAAATGCGAAAACTGTCTTATAGCTAAGCTTAGGCAATTTGAGTATCAGCTTTGAGCCCACGACTCCTCCGAGTTCCATAAACAGCAGTGCAGGACCCAGCCACCGGTTCGGTATGCCTTTTTCCGTCAGCTTCGCCTGCAGGAAGAAGAGCAGCAGTATATCCACAGCTCCCACAAAGGAATTGCAGAGCATTAGTCCCATTGCCTTTCGCGCGTCTTTCAGGAACAGGAAGCTTTCCCTGAAGCAGTCGCGTATCTTTGCGAGGGTGCTTTTGTTATGGCGTGTCTCTTTCAGGTTCACTTCCGTAAGCGTCGAAAGAATGAAGAACTGCGCGGCGCAGGCGATAAGGTCTGTTGCGTATGCGAGCCTGTAGCCGATAGCAAGGGCAAAGCCTGCGCACAGGGTGGATATTCCGCTGAATACCCTGTATATTATCAGCTGATTGGACTCGTATTTCTCAAATTTTCCCGCGATTCGTCCCTTTTTCATTGAGTCGTAGGCAAGAGCGTCGCCTGTGCCGGAAGAGAAATTATAGGACAGGGCGTTGAACGAAATTGACAGGCAGACCATGAAAAAGCTGTTGGACATTATCATTGTGACAGTTGATATAGTGAGCATGATATTGCTGACTATAAGCATTTTCTTTCTGCCGAAGACGTCTGCCATAACTCCTGAGGGTATCTCGAAAATAATACTGACTATATGGAATATGGTCTCGGTAATACCTATTTCCACAAGGCTGAATCCCCGTGAGGCAAGTATTGCGAGCCATGCTCCGGTAATAGTTAAGTTGCTGATTATTGATGATAAATACAGCCTTGAAAGCTGTTTTCTGATATTTAACATAAAAAATCTCCTTAAACTGAATTTTAAAGCAGTTAAGGAGATAATGCGCGGTAAATCGTTATTTTTACAGACTGAAGAAGCAGTTACGCTTTAACTGACTAAAGCTGCAAAAGGGCGCACTATCCCCGTATCCGGGAAAACATCGCCTTTTTGAAGTTGTATGTTTGTATTTTTCCAGAACATACTATCAGCCTTTCGTGTGTAAAAATGGTTTGTACTTTTTATACATTATAGCATGGGAATAGCCTTTCGTCAAGTTAAAGCCCCTGAGTCCTGAATGGGGCCCAGGGGCTGAACTTATTGAAATACAGTCATATTATCCCGAACCGAGGTCTGTGAAATTTATGCGTCCGAACTGGGATTCGGGATCCTTGTTCAGCATAGCCTTCAGAACGGTTATGACAGAAGTATTTATAGGGCCTATTTTCTTTGCCACAGCTGCTCTGTATCCGAAGTTTACCTTTCCCATTGAAGGAGTCTGCTGAGGAGAGGTAAGTCTCTCGTAAGCGTCCTGAGCGTCTTCGATGACAGCAGCTGTCTGCTTTTCAGCGCTGTTCACCTGTGTCGTTACTACAAATTCATCAGCTCCGGTACGGTATATCCTGCTGTTCTTGAATACCTGTCTGAGTATATCCACAGTTCTTACAAGCAGCCAGTCGCCGGTATCGTTTCCGTAGCGGGAATTGATGTCGCTGAAGTTTGAGATATTGAACATGATGAAGTAGTACGGGAATTCTTCCGTGGATTTGGCTTCATCGAAGTCAATAGAGAAGGCAACGCGGTTTCTCACGTCTGTAAGGACGTCCCTGAACATTGCGGCATAGAGGGATTCCTTTGTCTTGTTGCTCTTTACTATTGTGGAAGCGAGTTTCTGGTTCATCTTTTCCTGTTTCTTGTTTATGAAGCTGAAGAGTATGATGAGACCGAGTATCGCGATTCCGAATATTGCCATGTAGAGGCGCATTAGGTTTGTGAGGGAGTATATCTCCTTCTTGGTGTCGTCAAGCATCAGAAGCCAGTTATACTTAGGCATATAGGCATAGGTCGAAATGTATGACTTGCCGTTTACCTTGTAATCAAAGCTGCCCTCCTGGCTGCCTTTGCCGTTGCTGAGCATTTTACATATCTGTCTGATAGTTGCGTTTTCGGTAGCTTGCCCGATCAGTTCGGGTTTGTTGTTGAAGATATACTTTGTGTCATTGACGTTGACCATTGTGTAAAAGTCGTCTTCAATGCCGTTGATGCTGAGGTCGTTGAGTGTGTTTACAAGCTTGTCTGTGTATATTCCGAGCCCCACAAGTCCTATAGGCTCGCCGGCTTCGTTATAAACTGCCTTGTACATCGAAACGATCTGATTTCCGCTGGCAGGAGACATGATTATACCTGTGTTGTATACACCGCTGCCCGCTTCAAGCATGGCGTCCTGGAGCTGTTTCAGCGGCTCGGCGTCCTTACGTGTCACAAGTCCGACTACATCGGCGTCTGTATGCGCAAGAACGTGAGTATTCCACTCGCTGACATATAAGCCTTCGAGATTAGATATATCCTTTGAGTAGCTTTCGGTATAAGCCTGAGCCTTAGCCTGAAGATCTCTGTCAGTGGGATCGTTAAGAAGATTGGTGATCTGTTCCGCTTTGCTGTAATATAGCAGGATATTTTCCGAATTTTCAACGTAGGTCTGGATTATATGAGCGCGTTCTTTGGTTATTGTCTGCATATTATCCATTGAGCTTTTCCGGGTAGTGGAGCTTATGGTCTTTGTTACAACAAGAGAAAGCATTATCATAATAATAAGCTCGATTATAAGAACGATACTTACAGTCGATATCTTTTTTGAATCATTCATAATGACGTAATACCTCCCTTATCCTAAGCTTATTTTCTGAAAAAGCCGAATTTTTTTTTCGTCGTCTGCGGAAGACTGTTCAGGAAATCGTCCGTATCGTCGTCAGCTGCTTTAAGAAAGTCCTTTACCTTGTCTTTCAGGATACTGCCGTTGGAGCTCTGGTTGTTTGCCTCGACTTCTGCCGAGACTTCGAGTATTTCTGCGGTGCTCACGGAATTCAGAGGCTTTTTTGCGGCTTCTTCTTGTTCCGCAGAGGCAGCAGTTTTTATAGGTGCTGCCGAAGCGTTGGAAATATACTGCAAGTACTGTGACTGCGAAAGAGTACCAAGATTCTGAGGTTCGGGACCGGCTTCTATTGGTGCGGCAAATATACCGACTTCGTTTATGCTTATCGGTCTGTCCTGCATAAGTATCATACAGTTCACATTTGCCGGATCGAGTGAAAGGATATAGCCTATGCAGCTGTTGCAAGGAAGCAGAGGCGATCTGCTCTGCGTGCTTATGAGGAGCAAGGCGCTGATGATATTCTCACCTGCAGCCTGCATATTCCTTACTGCGTCAATTTCTGCGTGTATAATACCGGTTATGTCGGCGCGGCTTATGCCGGTGTAGATCCTGCCGGAAGCAGATTCGATGGAGCAAACAGTATCATCGGAAGATACGAACGCACCTGATTCGAGTATTCTTATGGCTGTTGAATGAGCGGCACTGAAAATAGCTTCTGAATTCATTTTTGAATCACCTCGGATCGCATTGAGCATTGATGTCCTGATACTTCCGAAAAAGGCACGGAGTGATATCTCTGACCTTCCCCTGATATCGAAAGCAGGATTTTTGAACTTAAAGCTAAAATAATTCCTCTTTGTTATATAAAAATTATACACCTTTTAGGTATATTTTTTCAACCGAAAAAACGAATAAAAGGTGGATTATTTTGTTAACATTACGTTAACATTTACGAATGAGCAGTAAAAGTACAGCAAATCAGAAATATAAATTGCTATATTATGGGAACTACAGATTTTATTATTATAATGATATTATTATTATATGGTTCATATTCTTAAAGGATTAATGATATATGTTTTTACGGCAAGTATATTGATGTTAAATATGTATAAAAAATATGTGATTTTTTGTTCAATCGGGCAGAACAGAAAGTGTCGCTTGAAAAAGAAGCGAGGGAACACTCCTGCGCCTTCTGCATATAAAAAAAGTACCTCTGCATAGCAAAGGTACTTGATATTTTGGATAAACTCCCAATAGGGATAAAATTATCTCTTGCTGAACTGAGGAGCGCGACGTGCAGCCTTGAGACCGTACTTCTTTCTCTCTTTCATTCTTGGGTCACGAGTGAGGAATCCAGCCTTCTTGAGTGTAGGACGGAGCTCAGGATCGAATTCGAGAAGAGCTCTTGAAACACCGTGTCTGATAGCGCCAGCCTGACCTGTAACGCCGCCGCCTGCAACAGTGCAGATGATATCGAACTTCTCGATATTGTCAGTAAGAGCGAGGGGCTGACGAACGATGAGCTTGAGAGTCTCAAGACCGAAGTAATCGTCGATGCCTCTGCCGTTGATAGTAACATTGCCTGAACCGGGATAGATTCTTACTCTTGCTACGGAGTGCTTTCTTCTGCCTGTGCCGTAGTAGTATTTAACCTTTGATTCGTACATTTAAAAGCACCTCCTATTAAAGCTCGTAAGCAACAGGCTTCTGAGCCTCCTGCTTGTGATTAGCGTCCTTGTAAGTCCTGAGTCTCTTGAGCTGAGCTCTGCCGAGGCTGTTGTTGGGGAGCATACCGTTGACAGCGATCATCATAGCTCTGTCAGCCTGCTGAGCCATCATATCCTTATAGGAAATGGACTTGAGACCGCCGATCCAGCCTGTGTGCCAGTAATACTTCTTCTGCTCAAGCTTTCTGCCTGTGAGAACAGCCTTAGCGCAGTTGATAACGATAACGTGATCTCCGCAGTCTACGTTGGGAGTGAAAGTGGGCTTGTGTTTACCTCTGAGAATGTGAGCAGCCTTAGCAGCAACACGACCGAGAGACTGTCCCTCAGCGTCGAGGATATACCAAGTACGGCTTACTTCTGCGGGTTTTGCCAGTGTAGTTGACATAATATTTTCCTCCTGTAATAAATTTCGGACGGAAAGCGAAGCCGGAAACAAGAGGCAGAGCCTCTGTCAGAAGCGAAAGGACCTGCCTCTTGCTTCCCGAAAAAATCGCCTGTTCCGCCGCAGTGCAAGAATTATTATACACTATGGGAGTCTGTCTGTCAAGAGGTTTTTGCGGATTTTTTTAATATATACTCTGTTTTCTCTTTAAATCTCTCACTTGTACTCTTGTTCTCTCTCTTTCTCATGTTTCGTTTCAGTTTTGTAAAGTAGAAAAAAGCGGCGATGTTTAATGAAATTGTGTGCATTTTGTTAGCCTGTAGGGGCTGGCGTTTTCGACAGCCCGTGTATGCCATTTTATAAAAACATGATGTATCAATTAAATCGTGTAAGGGCTGATGTTTGCATCAGTACGTCAAACAACAATAAAATTTGAGGGACTTGTGGTCCAGTGCTGCGAATACGCCCTTGAAAACATGAGCCCCGAAGCTCCGGAAAACAAATGACCGTTTTTGTTTAAACTGACCATTTTTTCGCAAATAATATGTTGAAGCTAACCATTTATTGCTGTATGGGGGCTGTCCGCATTGACATATATGCATAATCGTGTTACAATATAAACACAAAAATTTATTTTTTTGGAGGAATTAACTATGAGAGGAAAAAACTTCAAGAAGCTCGTAGCAGGCGTTATGGGTGCAGCAATGACGCTTTCAGCTCCAGCTTCGGCTGTTAATGCGGTAGCACCCGCAGGCTTACAGCTTACAAACAACAAAACTGCTGCATCATCAGAGGGCAAGGTAGTTTACGAATGCGGATTCGAGAGCGAGGCTGATCTCGAACACTGGTCAAACAGAGGCGGCGATGACAAGACAGTTCTCTCCATCTCTGCGGACGCTGCAAAGAGCGGCGACAGCGGACTTGCCGCTACAGAGAGAGGCGACACATGGCACGGACCTGCATTCCGCATGGACGGCTTCCTCGAACCCGATACACAGTACTACTTCTCCTGCTCGGTAAGAGGACAGTGGTACACAAATACTACCCTCAGCTTCCAGTTCAGCGTTGACGGAGATACCTCTTACTCCAACCTCAGGCAGAACATTCAGGCTACCAGCGGCGGCGGAAACAGCTGGGCAGAGGTAAAGAATGTTCCCATAAGCTATTCTGAGGGTATGGAAGGAGTATACGTATACTTCGAGGGCGGACAGGAGTCTATTTACATCGACGATGTAAAGATCACAGAGGCTCCCCGTGTTGAGATCGAGAGCGATCTTCCCTCACTCAGCGAGATATACAAGGACAAGTTCAAGATAGGTACTGCCCTTTCTCCTGAGGATATGTCCTCACAGCCCTTTATGGACCTTCTCCAGAAGCACTTCGGCGAGAGCATCACAGTCGGCAACCAGATGAAGCCCGACTACGTCCTCAACAAGACCAAGACCCTTGAATACTTTGAGGAGACAGGGGACGACGTGACTCCGCAGATAAGCTTCTCACAGGCAAAGCCTGTTCTCAACTACGCAAGAAAGTACGGTATCCCCGTAAGAGTTCATACACTTGTATGGCACAGCCAGACACCTGAGTGGTTCTTCAAGGAGGACTACGACGAGAAGAAGGATTACGTTTCTCCCGACAAGATGAAGAAGCGTATGGAAAACTATATCAAGAGCTACTTCACTACACTTAAAGAGCTCTATCCCGATGTAAACTTCTATGCCTGCGACGTTGTTAACGAGGCATGGACAGATGACGGAAAGCCCCGTGAGGCAGGTCACTGCGGTCAGTCAAACAACTACGCCGCTTCTGACTGGGTAGCTGTATTCGGCGACAACTCCTTCATCGACTACGCATTTGAGTACGCAAGGAAGTATGCTCCTGAGGGCTGCAAGCTCTACTACAACGACTATAACGAGTATATGACAGGCAAGCTCAGCGCTGTATGCGAAATGGCTGAGAGGATCAAGGAAGCAGGCAATATCGACGGTATCGGTATGCAGTCTCACCTTGATGTAAGACAGAGCCTTGACGCAGCATTCCCGTCACTCAGTATGTACGAGAGCGCACTCAAGAAGTACACAAGCCTCGGTCTCGATGTTCAGATCACAGAGCTCGACGCTACAGTACAGGAGCACTCTGACGACAAGTATTACGATGTACAGGCTAAGTACTACAAGGGACTTTTTGACCTTTACGAGAAGTACAGCGATAAGATCTCCGCAGTAGTATTCTGGGGAATCACAGACCACAAGAGCTGGAGAGCTTCACAGAACCCCCTCATATTCGACAAGGAATATATGGCTAAGCCTGCGTTCAAGTCCATTGTTGACGGCAAGACAGCTTCCGACCCTGTAAGAACTACTATAGCAGGCGGCAGCACAGCAGCTACAACTACCACAACGACTGTAACAACTACCTCCGAGACAACAACAACTACTACCTCGGAGACCACAACTTCAACTACCACATCAACTGATACAAATACTACCACGACCACTACAGTAACAGGCGAGCTTCCGGTAACACTGGCAGGCGACGCAAATGTTGACGGTCAGGTAGATATGGGCGACGCAGTTCTCATCATGCAGTGCCTTGCAAACCCCAACAAGTACGATGTCAACGGTACAGACGAGCACCACATCACAGTACAGGGCAAGGTGAACGCTGACGTTGACAAGGAGAGCGAGGGACTTACAACAAACGACGCTCTCTGCATACAGGAATATCTCCTCGGCAAGATAAAGAGTTTTTTCTGATCGAGCCCGACACATTTCTTTTGAGTCCTTCAAAGGAGAATGTGCTGCTTTTCCTCAACAAGTTCGGAGGCAACAGTGATGATGAAGATTGCGTCTATAATGTAATGCCGTCCGAAATAACGGAAAAATACGGATTTGAGGTATTCAAGCAGAGCAGTGATTATACCGGTGAGACCTATCTTGTATACAACGACAGGCTGTACGTGCTTGGCGATCACGGCGGAGGTTTAGGAGTGACAGCATTTGCTGTTGCGGATATTAACGGCGACGGTGCGGCAGAGCTTTACTTTACGTATTCACGCGGCCCCGGAGCAAACCGTTCCACACCGGATCGCTCCAAAGCAGGGTATTTTGATCCCGCTGCGGAAAGTATCACATACTTTGATTTTTTCAATACGGAAAGTGAAATGGTATTCGGTACAGATGACGGAAAGCTGGGATTATACATTGCTGCGGCAGTTCCGGGATCAGCGTTTACATTTGTGTTCATGGATCTGGAACCGTGTGAAAAGCTCGGCGAGATAGTATGCGAATCAGGAGAAATAACCCTTAAAACCGTGGAATAAGTATATTCCCATACAATGAAAGATAAAGAGCTGCACATAAATGTGCAGCTCTTTCTTTTGCAGAAAGCACAAAAAAGCTGCCTTACTTGACAAAAATATAATAATACGCTATAATAAAAATACTATACCAAAAAGGAGATGAAAAACACAATGGACGGTGCCCCTGACGGCAGTAATCCTGATAATACAAGGTTCTTCGTTGAATATAAGATATCAAGGCATGGTCTGCATTATCGCTTGTGTTAGGCTGTGCCTTTAATGAGGTTTAACAGACAAAAAGAAATAATTATATTTTTACGGAGGATATGAATAATGATAGGGCAGATAATTCTGCAGATTATACTTATAGCGCTGAATGCGCTCTTTGCGTGTACCGAGGTGGCAGTCATTTCCACAAGTGACGTCCGCCTTGAAAAGCTTGCTGCAAGCGGCAACAAAAAAGCCGTAAGGCTCAAAAAGCTCACCGACAAGCCTACACGCTTCCTTGCCACCATACAGGTGGCTATCACACTGGCAGGCTTTATAGGAGCCGCCTTTGCAGCCGACAGCTTTTCGGAATTGCTCACATCTGCGCTTGTGAAAACAGGCACAGGCATACCGGCGGCAGCGATAAAGAAGGTATCGGTAGTTCTCATAACACTGGTGCTTTCCTTCTTTACTCTTGTGTTCGGCGAGCTCGTACCAAAGCGCCTTGCAATGAAGGATCCCGAAAAGATAGCTCTTGCGACGAGCGGCATGATAACCTTTGTGTCAAGGCTCTTTGCGCCTATGGTATGGCTTCTCAATATCTCCTCAAACGGCATACTCAGGCTTATGGGCATAGACCCTGACAGCGAGGACGATACCGTTACAGAGGAAGAGATACTCATGATGTCCGACGCAGGTGCCGAAAAGGGTACCATCGACGAGGACGAGAACCGCATAATAAAGAACGTGTTTGCGTTTGACGATACCACAGTGGAGCAGGTCTGCACTCACAGGACTGACGTTGACGTGCTGTGGAGCGATGATGATACAAGCGTGTGGGAGGAGACAATCCACCGCACAAGGCACTCCTCCTTCCCTATATGCGGAGAGAGCGTGGACAACGTCATCGGTGTCCTGAACGCCAAGGACTACTTCCGCCTTGACGACAAGAGCCGTGATAATATCATGGCTTCAGCAGTACATGAGCCCTGTTTCGTACACGAGAATATGAAGGCTGACCGCCTTTTTGACCAGATGAAGCAGCGCGGAGCCGACCATTTCGCTATCGTAGTTGACGAATACGGCGGAATGAGCGGTATCATCACTATTACCGATCTCGTTGAGGAGCTTGTGGGCGACTTTGCCGACGATCCTGAGGACGAGCCTGCGGTAAGACTTGAAAAGACAGGGGACAACACATGGACAGTTCCCGGTATCTGCTCTCTCAGTGATGTCTGCGAGGAGCTTGACGTGGTTCTTCCTGCCGATAAGTACGAGACCTTCGGCGGATATGTCATAGCGGAGCTGGGAGAGATACCAAAGGACGGTTCACAGCTTTCCCTTGACGCCGGAGGGCTTCATATAGACATAACCGAGGTGAAGCATCACCGTATAGAGGTCTGTCGCGTGACAAAGCCGGCAGTTGAAAAAGCAGAGGAAACTGAAGAATAACTTTTAGGAGAGGTTTATATGAATCAAAGAAAAGTATCACCCGTCTGGGGTATTTTAATATTTGTAATTCTTACGCTGTTCTGTATAGGATACGGTATATCCGGCCTTACAGGAGAGAAAGTGACACTTGACGAGGCGTTCACCTCCGGGCTGGACGGCGGAGAGATGGTAAGCGGCATACCGCCTTACGGCAGCAATCACTATAACCTGAGGATAGAGAACAGGGTCAATTTTATACCTATGGGAAGCGATTATTATTTTATGATCCTTTCAGAAGACGAGGAAAGGGCGCTTATTGTACGCGCTCCCAAGGATTTCGGAGACAACTTCGACGGTGAGTACAAGAATTTCAAAAATAAGACGATAAGGGGCAAGGTAAAGAAATCAAACAGCAAGGTGGAGAACAACTTCCGTCTTGACAATCCCATGGCAATGAACAAGTTCCAGACAAGTATGTACATAGACCTGACAAGCACACGCCTCAGCATCATGTGGCTTGCGGTGGGCATATTCAACATACTTCTTATCATTGTTCTTATAATGCGCCTGAAGAACAGCCAGTATGACGAGTATGTGAGCACTGGCAAAAAGGTAGGATTAGCCGCGTTCCTGATCATTGGTATGATCGTTGCGGCAGTAGTTCTCATATATCTTTTCATGCGTATATGACGCATTGACAACACAGCGGGGAAATGATATAATTATAATACCTATTTAAATATTTCAGAAAGAGGTCATAACCTATGGCAAAAGATAAAAAGCTGGTATCCGAGATAACCTCGATGGACGAGGATTTTGCTCAGTGGTATACCGACATCTGCAAAAAGGCAGAGCTTATAGAATATACAAGCGTAAAGGGCTGTATGGTAATACGTCCCTACGGCTATGCGATATGGGAAAATATGCAGCATATCCTTGATACCGAATTCAAGAGACTGGGGCATGAGAATGTTTGTATGCCGATGTTTATCCCGGAGAGCCTTCTCCAGAAGGAAAAGGATCACGTTGAGGGCTTTGCGCCTGAGGTGGCATGGGTAACTCACGGCGGAAACGAGAAGCTGGAGGACAGGCTCTGTGTACGTCCTACATCTGAGACTCTTTTCTGCGAGCACTACGCTAATATAGTTCATTCCTACCGCGACCTGCCCAAGCTCTACAATCAGTGGGTAAGCGTTGTTCGCTGGGAAAAGACCACACGTCCTTTCCTCCGTTCAAGAGAGTTTCTCTGGCAGGAAGGTCATACAATACACGCAACAGCTGAGGAGGCTATAGAGGAAACAGAGCGTATGCTCAATGTATATGCTGATTTCTGCGAGAAGTCCCTTGCTATGCCTGTTATCAAGGGCAAGAAGACAGAGAGCGACAAGTTCGCCGGAGCTGTCTCTACCTACGCTATCGAGGCTCTCATGCACGACGGCAAGGCTTTGCAGGCAGGTACCTCACATTATTTCGGCGACGGCTTTGCAAAGGCATTCGGCATTGAGTATACCGACAAGGAAAACAAGAGAGTTAATCCCCACCAGACAAGCTGGGGCGTTACTACCCGTCTTATCGGCGCAGTCATCATGACTCACGGCGACAACAGCGGACTTGTTCTTCCCCCTGCCGTAGCTCCGATACAGGCAGTTATCGTGCCTATCGCACAGCACAAGGAGGGCGTTCTCGACAAGGCAAACGAGCTTCTCAACGAGCTGAAAGCCGCAGGCATAAGAGTAAAGCTTGACGACAGCGAGAACTCACCGGGCTGGAAGTTCTCGGAATACGAAATGAAGGGCGTACCTGTACGTATCGAGATAGGTCCCCGTGATATAGAGGAAAATCAGTGCATAGTCGCAATACGCTACAGCGGCGATAAGAAGACCGTGGCACTTGGCGATCTTGCGTTATACGTAAAGGCTCTTCTCGAAAGGGAGATACCGGAGGGTATGTTCGCAAAGGCTGCCGAGAACCGCGCAAACAGGACATACTCCTGCACAACTATCGAGGAGATAAACAAGGCTCTCGAAAAGGGCGATGGCTTCATCAAGGCAATGTGGTGCGGCGAGGAAGCCTGCGAGGACGAGGTCAAGGAAAAGACCGGTGTGGGCTCAAGATGTATCCCCTTCGATCAGGAGCAGCTCAGCGACAAGTGCGTATGCTGCGGCAAGCCAGCAAAGTGCATGGTATACTGGGGCAAGGCTTATTAATTCGTAATGTATAATGCGTATTTAAAATTGCTGTAAGTAGGGGCGAGTTCCGTTCGCCCGTGAAAACACATAAATTACCCATTGTAGGGACGCTCTCACTTGCAGGGCGTCCCTCTTTCAAAAACAGTCCACTGGACTATTTTGAAATTCACCCTTGCGGTGCGCTTTGTAACTGTGGGGCTTTGCCCCACGCCCCACAAGGGCTGTCAGCACTTGACCTGACCAAAGGAACACAGTCCCTTTGGAATTCCGTTCATGGGTTCGGCTAAAGGCTATTTTAAGAGGTGATGACTATCAAAACAGTTGAAATATTCACAGACGGCGCCTGCAGCGGCAATCCGGGTCCCGGCGGCTACGGAGTGGTGCTCCGATTCGGCAGTATAGAAAAGGAACTTTCCGGCGGCGACAGCGCCACCACCAACAACAGAATGGAGCTCCTCGGCGTTATAACGGGACTTTCCGCCCTGAAAGAGCCATGTAAGGTGATACTCACCACCGACAGCAAGTACGTGGTAGACAGTATCACCAAGGGCTGGGTATACGGCTGGAAGAAAAAGGGCTGGATAAAGTCCGACAAGAAGCCTGCCCTCAATGTTGACCTGTGGGAGCGGCTCCTGCCCCTGCTGGAAAAGCACGACGTTACCTTCAACTGGGTCAAGGGACACGCCGGGCACCCCGAAAACGAGCGCTGCGACCGCCTTGCGGTAGAGCAGAGGGATATCCATTCAAAGTAAAGCGATAACTGTATCAGAAAGAGGTGTACATTATGGGATTACTGGACAAGATAAAGGGAAAGCTGCTGAACCGGAAGTCGGCAGATACAGGTTTTATGACCGACGACGAAAAGGAGCTCCGGGAGTATGAGGAATACTATACTCCACAGTCAGGAGTAGCTGACGGTACCTACGCAGAATTTGTAGTAAGCGAAGTTTTTACTATCACCGGCAGGGGAACAGTCGTTGTCGGAACAGTTACAGGCGGTGTATTCAGTACAGGTGACGATGTCGTAATAGTACACGGAAATTCCGAGCCTGTTCCGACGACAATAGTCAGTATCGAGCAGTTCCGTAAGTTGCGCAGTTCCGTATCAGAGGGCGCAAATGCCGGATTTTTCCTGAAGGATATCGACAGGAAGCAGATCAGCAGGAACGATATAATAAAAAAGCAGTGAGAACTGCTTTACAGTAAAAAGAGCCTGTATCGCTGATTATCAGCAATACAGGCTCATATTTTTTTTATACTTTACGCTTCGCTGTTTTCTTCGGTATCTTCTTCGGAGCCCTCTTCGGTCTCCTCAGGCGTGTCGTCCATTATCTTTTTGTACTTCCTTTCCTCTTCCTGTTCATGGGCTTTTTTTGCAGCCTTACGCGCACCGGCTGAAGAAGTCTTTTTGCCGCGCTTCATCAGAACGGCTGAGAAAACTGCCGCGGCGGCAAGAAGTCCCACCATAAAGATTATGAAAGCGAACTTCTTGATATTGAAGTCGATGTAGGAATAGTCGATTTTTTCGGACTTAGCGTATTTTGCTCCTGCCGAGCCTGAGAAAACGCTGAGTCTGAAGCCTTCGAGCTTCTGGCGGTCAGGTTTTTCGTAAGTGATGCCGAAAGCGTCGTCGCCTATCTCTGTTACGCTTTTTGGTATGCTGACCTGTTTCAGTTCGTCGCACACAAAGAAAGCGTCCTCGCCTATACTGAGTATACCCTCAGGGAGTATCACCTTATTGAGCTTCATGCAGTACGCAAAGGCGTTCTTGTCGATCTTTTCCACAGTAGTGGGTATAGACAGTGAAATGATATTCTGATCGAACATGAAAGCGCCGAGGCCTATGCTTTTAAGTCCCTCTGAAAAGTCCACGCTTTTTATGCCGGAGCAGTAGCTGAAAGCCTCGTCGCCGACAGTTTCGACAGATGATGGGATATGGAGCGATGTGAGCTGTGCGCAGGTCGAGAAAGCGCCGGCGCGTATATTCACAGTGCCTTCCGGGATAATAAGCTCTCCGCTCTTATCCACGGAAGCGCGGATAATATCGTTCTTTTTGCTGTCCATGAGCATTTCGTCCTCATAGACGAAGAAAGTGTTTGCGGAAACGTCGATATCCTTTATTGAGAACCAGCAGCCCATAGCATTGTCGCCGATGGACTGCAGTGACGCAGGCAGCCTGAATTCGCTTATAGCTGCGCACTGATAGAATGCAGAGTCGCCGATCTCGGTAACATTATTGCCAAGCTTTACCTCCCCAAGATTACTGCAGAGCGCAAAGGTAAAGGGCTCTATTTTTGTAAGGGTATCGGGGAGCTCAACGCTTTCAAGTGAAACGCAGCCAAAGAAGGCATGGTCTCCCAGTGCTGTGAGCTTTTTCGGAAGAGTTACCGATCTGAGGGAAGCGCAGTCGTAGAAAGCGTTTGGAGCGATGGCAGTTACCGAATCCGGTATTTTAAGTGAAGATATTCCTGTACAGCCCTGAAAAGCGCCGTCGCCTATAGCTGTTATGGCAGTACCGTTTCGGATTGACGGGACCTCCGTGACTATGGTAGCGGAGCATCTTGTGATAGTATAGGTCATATCCTCGTTCAGTTCATAGTAGAATGAGCCGTCATAGAGGGTAGTCTCCGCTCCCTGGAGCTCGTCTGCGGAAGCGCTGAAGGGCGTACAGCATATAACGGTCACAGCCGCCGCTGAGATTGCGGCGAGCCTGTTCAATATCTTATTCAATGTTGTCGTCCTCCTTGGTTTCATCGGCTGCGGTTTCCTCGCTGCGTTGTCTGCGGAGTTCGGCAGACTTTGCCTTTCTTTCGGCGGCAGCCTTTTCAGCTTTGCCTTTTTTAACCGCTTTTCCCGTAAATATGCCTATTACCGCAAGAAGAGCAGCTCCGAGTATACCTGCCATGGTATAAACAAAGGAAGAGGACATATTCTTTCCGAGGACCATAGTAGTGCCTGTCACTACATTGATCCCTGCGGACTTTGCGTAATCATATGCCTGAGAGTTCTCCGGCGCATACAGAGTGAAGCCGTCGATCAGGGCGTCTGAGGCAGAGCTTTCCTGATCCTCGGCGCTCTCGTCGTGATAGTAACCGAAGGCGCATGGACCTATATCTGTAAGTGAAGCCGGCAGACGAAGGCTTTTCAGAGCCTTGCAGTCGTATAATGCGTCCGGACCGAGAGATATCAGCTTATCCGAGAATTCTATATGCGAGAGCTTTTCACACGCCTCGAATGCGTAGGTGCTGACAGTTTCCACATCAGGGAGCTTTATGTTTTCAAGGTTCTTGTTGTTCGCAAATGCTGACTGGCATATCACCTTCACGCCTGACGGAGCTTTGAAGCTGCTGCCCGACTTGGCTGCGGGATAGGCTACCAGTGAGGTTTTGTCCTTGCTGTACATTACGCCGTTTTCTGATATATATATGCCGTCATTTCCGGTTATATCTATCTCCTCAAGGGCAGGGCAGAAGAAGAAGGGTTCATCGTCGTTCCATTCCTGTATCGTACCTGCCGCCTTGAAGGTCTTTAGTGCTGAGCACTCGTGGAACACCATACTGCCGATCTTTTCAGCGCCGCAGAATTCAGCGTACTCAAGTGAAGTGCATGAATCGAAGGCGTTGTCACCTATTGTCTTTACACTTGCCGGAAGTGTTATTTTTTTCAGGCTCTGACAGTTATAGAATGACATTTCCCTTATTTCTTCAATGGTATCCGGGAGTATTATCTCCGAAGCCTGAGTTGCGCTGAAGCAGCTGGGATATATCTTTGTTATCTTTTTTCCGTCTATCTCTGCGGGAACATTTATTACGTCCTCAGACGAGTAGCAGCAGGTGAGGACGGTCTCGGTATCGGTCACGCCGTACTCAAAGTCGCCGGATTTTATTCTTTTGACGTTGAGATAATCCTGTTCCTGCTGGTATTCCTCAGGAGTGAGGAAGATGAAGCTGTTCTTGTAGTCGTATTCCGAATCAGAGTCTACAGCATATTTCTGTGCTGCCGAATTGAGATTTCCGACTAAGGTGAAGCTGTCGTCAGCAACGATATTGCCGCTTGCGCTGGTATAATATCCGAAAGCGCAGTAGCCTATCTCGGATACGGAATCAGGTATCACAGCGGCAGTAAGTCCGGTATCCACAAATGCGTACTGACCTATTCCGACGAGAGTTGACGGGAATGCTATATTTTTCAGGAGCTTGCAGCCTGAAAAGGAGCCGCCGCCGATGAGGGTAAGTCCCTCAGGGAGCTTTACGTCGCTCAGGGTCGAGCAGCCTGAAAATGCGTAGGGGCGTATCTCAGTGACCTTTGTACCGCTGAGGTCAAGGGAGGTCATCTTTATCAGATCTCCAAAAGAGAAGGCGCCTATCTTTTCAAGTCCTGAGGGAAACTTTACCTCCTCAAGTCCTGTATCATAGAGTGCGGAGGTGCCAAGCTCCTTTACGCTGTCAGGTACTGTAAAGGAAGTACCGCCTTTACGGCTCGGATAGCATATGAGCATGTCCTTGTTTTTTGTGTAAAGTATTCCGTCCTCTGAGCAGAAATCCTTGCTGTCCGCTGCTACGTTTATCTTCTTCAGCATAGTGCAGTATACGAAGGGATTGTTGTCGGAGATATAGTTTATCGAAGCCGGGAGCGATATCTCAGTGAAAGTATTGTTGACCGGGTCGCTGCCGAAAGCTTTGCTTCCAAGCTCTGTAACGGCGATGCCGTCGAGCTTTTCCGGGATACTGATGACAGTGCCTGTTGCCTGGCAGTCCTCTATGCAGACAGTTCCGTCATGAGTCATGGAGTATAGGAAGTCGCCGCTTTTTATATATGTATCGTCTTTTACTGTTTCCTCAGGCTCTGTTGCCGTTTCTTCCGAAACGGTCGCCTGTGTGGTCTCGGCTGTTTCATCTGCAAAGGCATTCATTGCCGGAGCTGCCGTACAGGCGCAGACAAGCAGACCTGCTATAAAGGCTGCGGTTTTCTTGCGTTCAAACATAATTATTACCCTCTCGCGTTTTTACGGCATAAAAAGCCGTTAATTCTTATACATTATAGCACAATGGGCGTGATATTGCAATGAATTTCACTTATTTTTCGTATTTCAGGCGTTTTTTTCAGATATTGTCCACATTTTCTCCGAATGAGTCCGCAATGAGGAGCTTCAGCGTACTTATATCAAAAACAGTCCCTGTTTCCGACAGCCTGAGGAGCTTTTCCATATTTTCCTCGCAGTATTCCGTTTCTTTTGAGTAGTTTTTTGCGATGACCGCGCATTCCTCAAAGCCGCAGGGCTTTTCCTCTGTGGAGCCGCAGCGGTACAGCCAGCTTATGAAAACAGTGCTGACTGCGGCAAAAGCCGCATATCCGAGGACATTTCCGTCGTAGACGCTCTTCATCACGTAGCGGAATATGAAATAAGCGGCGATACGGCGAAGATATGGGGTATGCTCTTCGCTGTGAAGAGGAGCTGAGGGAAGCTTCTCCTCACAGCTTTTTATATAGGGGAGCCATTCCCTGTCTATGGGTTCGAGCTCCGAAAAGCAGCGGAATATCTCTTTTTCGGCTTCGCTGATGTCCGTACAGGCGCCGTGCGGAGCGTCCGGGATATCTATGTACTGCTGTGCTTCTTCCGCGATATCAAGCACCTGTGCGAGAGCTCTGCCTATCGGAAGTTCTTCAGCGTTCACGGCGTCGAGCATGGCTGTCCGCGCTTCAAGGAGCAGGCTGAAAAGCTCCCCGTCGTATTCGCCGGCTGCTTCTTCGTCGGAGACCTCCACCTCGCAGAGCGTGAAAGGCTGTGAGAGTATCAGCTTCGCGGAGGCTTCGCAGCAAAGCCCTGTGCCCCCTTCCTTGACGCTGCCGAACCACTCATAATACCGCGGATGCTCGGAGCATATATGGCAGAGGCTCTCCCTGCCGAGGTTTATGTAGATATCGCACAGCCCCCCGTCATTGAGGAAGGGGCAGCGCTCGTCCTCTGTGAGTACGAAGGAGCCGTTTTCTATATTCCGGCGGAGCCTTTCTCCGAATTCTCCGGCTGCCGCGGCGTATCTCGCGGCAGCCTCGTCGTCTATGTCTATTTCCCAGCCTTTGCAGCAGCTGTCCCTGCAGTCTCCGGCGATGCAGCGGAAATCCCGGCAGTATCCGGGGGTACGGTATATCATATTCTTCCTCCCTGAAATAATAAAGGGACTGAATATCAGTCCCTTTACATATAAAAGATTTCTGAAATGCCGGCAGAGGAATCCTGCGGGCTTTATTACGCAGTTCAGTTCCTTGTCATAGCTCTCGGATTCTTGTGCTCCTTGATAAGCTCCGCTCTGTTGAACTCCTCTGGAGTAGTAAATGTCGGAACTATCTCGTGCAGCGCTTCAACAGCCTCGGCGTTGAGGTTGAGCTCCGCAGCGTTTCTGAGCCTGCGCAGCTTCTTTATGAATTTATCGCCGTTGAGCTCTATCTGCTTTCCGATGAATATGAGCTTGTTGGAGGTCTGCTTCAGTCCTTCCTCGCTCATAAGGAGCTCCTCACGGAGTTTTTCGCCGGGACGGAGACCTGTGAACTTGATCTCAACATCTTTGTAGGGGACCTTTCCGTACATACGGATAAGGTTCTCTGCAAGCTTTACGATATGTACAGGCTGTCCCATATCAAGGACGAATATCTCGCCGCCGTGAGCTATCGCAGCGGCTTCCATAACAAGGCTTACAGCCTCCGGGATAGTCATAAAATATCTTATAACGTCCCTGTGGGTAACGGTCACGGGCTTGCCGCTCTCTATCTGTCTGCGGAAGAGAGGTATTACAGAGCCGTTTGAGCCGAGGACGTTTCCGAAACGAGTTGTCACGAATTCGGTGCAGCTGTCTGCCTGCTGTGAGAAATACTGTACTATCATTTCGCAGCAGCGCTTTGAAGCTCCCATAACATTGGTGGGATTTACCGCCTTGTCGGTGGATATCATAACGAACTTCTTTACCTTGTGGAAATGAGCCAGTGAAGCCACATTGAAGGTTCCGAGGACGTTGTTCTTGATAGCCTCCATGGGAGAGTTTTCCATAAGGGGAACGTGCTTGTGAGCAGCCGCGTGGAAGAGTATATCGGGCTTGTAGTTGTCAAGTATGGAGTTCATGCGGTAGTAGTCCCTTACGGAAGCTATGAGCACCGTGAGCTTCAGGCTGTCGCCGTATTCCATTACAAGCTCCTGCTGTATATCGTAGGCATTGTTCTCGTAGATATCGACTATTATGATATGCTTGGGGTCGTATTTGGCTATCTGACGGACAAGCTCAGAGCCTATGCTTCCGCCGCCGCCTGTTACCATACAAACCTTGCCGCTGATGAAGTTGCGGATATCCTCGTTGTCGAACTTTATGGGAGCACGTCCGAGAAGATCCTCCACTCTGATGTCATGCATCTGTGAGAGGAGAGGAGTATTGCAGTCGTTGAATATAAGGTTGCCTATAAAGGGTACCACCTTTATGGGAAGATTCGTTCCGGAGCATATGTCGAGGATACGCTTTCTCTCTTCCTCAAGGCAGGAGGGGATAGCGAAGATTATCTGCTCGATATGCTGCTGATCCACGAATTTGATTATCTCGCCGGTGGTTCCCATAACGGTAACGCCGTCTATTTCCGAACCGATCTTGCTTCTGTCGTCGTCTATGATACATACGGGATCGTAGGCTGCCGAGATCTTGTCCTCATCAAATGGAGACTTCTGAGCGTTCCTGATCTCCGTGAGTATCATGCGGCAGGTCTGACCGCCGCCGACTATCATGGTACGTTTCCTGTTTTCTATTGTGCCTATGCTCTTGATAGTGACAAAGGTCTTCTTGAACATCAGTCTGAAAAGACATACGCCTGTCAGTGTAATGAGCGCGTGGAGACCTATAAAAGTCAGGGGCACTTCCCTGCGGATCACATATACTATGGCGAGTGAAGCGGCGAATCCGAAGAATACGCCGTAAAAGCAGGACAAATAGTCACGCCTGTTGAAGAAACGCCACAGCTTGCTGTACGCTCCGAATATGAACAGGCAGCCGCAGCAGGTACAAATGCCTACCATAAAGCTGATTATCAATCCGGAATTGCTTATGCTCCTGCCTGAAAATGACAGGACGAAATTTGTGATAAGAGATGCGGTTACAACGATGAACGCATCTGCAAGAGCGAGTATCGCTCTGCGAAAGCTGAATTTCTCTAATACTTTTCTCAATTTTGACCCCCCATACCGGCTATCATATACCGGTATTATTTTCCCTTATTTCCGTTGCTGCTGTGCATACGGAGTTGATCTTCGGTTCGAGCAGTTCGTCCGAGGCTTTCAGTATTTCCGGGCTGCATTTTTCTTTGAGCATATCCCAGTTCGGACGTCTGCCGTCTGTATTGTGTGCGTCGCTTCCAAAGATGACTTTACCGCCGCTTTTTATTATTCTTTTCAGAAGCTTTTCCTCACGGGGCACAAGAAATGCGTCGTTGTTGAACTGGAATATCGCGTCTGTCCTGAGCAGCTTTTCAAAATTCTCAGGCGAATAATACTGAAGATAGCGGTGAACGTGTGCAAGTATGACTTTCAGTCCGTGTTCTGAGGAGAGCGCGTTTATCTCCTCTGACATCCAGTCTTCATAGTCACGGAAAGGCATTTCGAGGAGTATCATATCCGAATCCTCTATTGCGAGCTGTTCAATTCCGTGTATCATGGATATGCCGTGTTCTACGGCAACTTCTGCGCCGGGCACGATATACTGTATGGCAGCGAGGTCTGCGATGCTTTCCAGAGCGTCCTCGCGCCGAAGCAGATAATCCGTCAGCGAACGCTCCTCGTGGGCATAGAAATGGGGAGTAGCTATTATGCGCTCCACTCCCTGCTCTTTCATTATTTCTATCATTTCCAGAGCTGTTTCCACGTCCTGTGCGCCGTCATCCATGCCGGGCAGAATATGGCAATGGTAATCAGTAAGCATATTCAGTTGTCGTCCTTTTCCATTTAGATCTGCGGTTTGTTTGTTAAAGCATTATATTTATCTACGCTTTTTTTTAAATCGAAAAATGGTCATTCAGGTATCAAAAAAGCGATACCGCTATAATTATATATAATTAATGTGGATTTGTCAATAGAAAATAATAGTTAATAATATTTTATAATAAACAAATGCGTATCCGGCACCCGCCGTCAGACGGTTATTGCCCTGAACTGCGTTCAGGGAGCGCGGATCCTCTGCGAAGCAGGGCTCAAACACGGATAAAAAATGCAGCTGCTTATCAAGCAGCTGCATCAGAGGTATATGGATAAGTTTTAGCAACTTAGCTGTTATCAGTCTTCTACAACTGAGCCTGCGGGTGCAGGGAGCTGAGAGATCCTGTTAAGGAGATAAAGCTGTATTGTAAGTGCGTCCTGAACAGTTACGCCGTCGTTTCCGTAAACGTCAGCGGAGAGTGATGCTCTTTCATCAAGGGCATACTTATTGGGGTTAGCGAGGGACTGCATGATCCTTACAGCGTCGCTGAGGTCTACCTGACCGTCGAGGTTTGCGTCGCCTGCGAGGAAGCCTGTAGGTGGCTCAACAGTAGATGTTGTGGTAGTTGTTGTGATCTCGCTTGTTGTAGAAGTTGTGGAAGTGGTTGTGGTAGTTGTCTCACTTGTAGTTGTAGTAGTGGTCGTTGTTGTTGTGGTAGTAGTTGTTGTCTCAACTTCAGCAGCGCCGAAGTTGTAGTTTGTCAGATCAACGAGTTCGGGCTGATACCAGATCTGGCACTCAGCAGAAGCAAGACCTGCAGGGAACTTGTCCATAGCGATCCTTACTGTGAGGTCGCCGTTGGCGTCTGTTGTGCCCTTCCACTCTACCTGCTCCCAGCCGTCGCCGTTGAAGCCTACGCAGCCGTTGGTGATTGTATTCTTTTCGCCCTTGAATGTAAGGATAAGGTCGTCGCCAGCCTGAGCGTTGGCAAATTCGATCTTGTACTTCTTAGTCTTGTCGACCTCAACTTCGATCTCCACCTCAGGAGCGTTGAGTATAACGATCTGCTCGACATTTGTGACCTTGTCAGTTCTTGCCTGCATATGGTTTACTGTTGAGAGGTCATCCCATGCAGCGGGGAGCTGCTTGCTTACGAGGTAGTAAGCTATGCCGTTTGCCTCGTCAACTACATAAGGCTTGAACTCTGTCCAGTTGCCGTATGCTGAGTCTGAGAAAGCGAGGATAGGAGTTGCGCCTGTGTACTTGATAGCAACTTCCTTGCCTTCGAGCTCTGCCCATGAGATCTCCTGACCGGGAGTTGTGTTCTCGTAGGTCTTTGACTTGGAAGCGTCGATCTCTACAGCTTCGCTTCTGAATACTGTACCCTCTGAGAGAGCCTGATGTGAATATGTCGGGATCTTTCTTTCGCTGCCCCACTTGATGGAGTCATCGTTCATGATATCCATCATCTTGTTGATGATAGGGAGGCTTGCGTCGTGCCACTGTCCTGACTCACGGTCGATATAGCCGTGGCACTCGCCGGGATCCTTGGGGTTTGAAACTGTATTGTTGTCCCAGAGACAGCAGGGGATACCGTACTTCTTGGCTGTTGTGAAGTAAAGGTTTGTCCACTCTACTCTGGCTTCTGTATTTCCGAAGTTTGATGTGCCCATTTCGCCGATAACTACCGGGATATCTTTATCGAGGAAGATATCGCGCATACCCTGAAGGGTATCGGCAAGGTTCTGGGCGTAAGCACCTGTGAATACCGAGTGATCCTTTACGGCGGTATTCATTGTGAAGTCATAAGGTGTATAAGCGTGGATCGAAACAGCTACATAGGGGTCGCTGGGAATGTCGATCGCCTTGAGGAATGTCTGTTCAGCGCTTGCGCAGTAGCCGGGAAGCATAAGAAGACGGGTCTTTGCGTAAGGACCGTCAGTGCTTCTGATAAGCTTTACGAAGTCAGCTTCGAGCTTGTTGATGACCTCGCACTCCGGAACTGCCTCTGCAGCCCACCACTCGTGGTCTGTGCCAACGGCACGGGGCTCATTCATGCACTCGAAGATGAGGTGCTGGTCGTAATCCTTGAAAGCTTCTGCGATCTGAGTCCAGATCTTCATGAGCTTGGGCTGGATGTCGTTGTATGCGTTGAGGAGATCGCTTCTGTTGATCCAGTTCTCATGGTGAACATTGAGTATGATATACATATCGTTCTTGATACCGTAGTCAACAACTTCCTTTACACGAGCCATCCATGCGGGGTCGATATTGTTGTCGGAGTCGAGGTGCTGGAACCATGTTGTAGGAACGCGGACTGTATTGAAGCCCTTAGCCTTGAGCGCATCGAACAGAGTCTGATTTGCCTTGGGGCAGCCCCATGCTGTTTCAGTCTCAACACCTGCTGTAGCGTAATCGCCTGTTGCGTCGCCGGCCTTTGCGTCGAGTGTATTACCGAGGTTCCAACCGATCTTCATGTTTTCTGTTATTTCAAAAGCTGTCATTGTGTTGTCCGCTGCGATTACAAAATTTTCATCGAGCGGAGCGATGTGAAGTGATGAGAGCAGGCATACTGCGGCAGCAGAAATGCTTACAAAGCGCTTCACATTCTTAGAAGAATTGAACATAATATTTTCCTCCCTAAAATATTGTTAGTTTGGTTTTCTTCTTTAAGGTCCAGTGCAGTAACCCTAAAGCATTTGACACCTTTAGTTTAGCATATTTGTAGAAAAAAGTCAATACGGTTTGTGCAAAATGCAACAAATGTTGCATAGAAATATTGGTAGGATAATTAGTACAAATGCCAATTAAATCGGCATATAACGGGCAGTTATGTTTTTTTTGTGTTATTATTTTATAATATTTTTCAGAATTAGCTTAAAATATTACGATTTAGAGCAAAATAATTGCCTCAGAAATAATTTGTTAATAAATAGGTTCTTCATTTTGTTATTTTTTATGCACCTTTTTTCATAGTCCAGCCTGTGGGTGCTGTCGTAAAATTTAATGTGGGATACAAAAAAGCCCCTGCGATGCAGGGGCTGTAGAGTTTATTTTTTCTTCTTTTTTGCTTCTTCAAGCACGCTTTCGACTGCGCTTTCCGTTGATTCCGCAACAGTCTCGGCGGCTTCTTCAGCTTGTTCCTTTACGTCTTCGGCAATGTCTTCAGCCTTTTCCTTGATGTCTTCGGCTGTATCTTCCGCCTTTTCGACAGCGTCCTCAACTTTTTCAGCAGCTTCGCCGATAAGCTCTTCAGCTTCTTCCGCTGCTTCTTCGGCTTTGTTCTTTGCCTTTTTCAGAGGCTCTTCGGCGATAGCTCCCTTTGACTTGATTATATCGACTTTTTTCTTTGGAGTGTCCTTCTTCTTTTCAGCTTCCGCTGCTATCTTTTCAGCCTCGCCGCTCTTTATGAGCTCTGTAGCCTTTTTCTTTGCGGCGATAGCTTTGTTGTGCTTCCTGTCATACATATAGAAGAGCACAAGAAGTATTATGCCGAGTATGAGCGTTAATACTCCGAGATTGAAGCCGGGAGGGGTATACTTCATAGAAACTGTGTGATGACCTGCGGGAACGTGGATACCGATGAGAGTTCCGAGAACGATAACAGCTCCGTCATTAAAGCTGCCGTTTCTGACATTTACCTTTTTGCCGTCCTTTTCCTCTACGATATTGCTCGGTACTGTCTTGCCGTCGATCTGTATTTCCCAGCCGGGCTCGTAAGGGATCGAGGTCATGAGTATCTGACCGTCCTGAGCGTCGATATCGCCCACAAGATAACGGTCGTTGGTCTTGCTCATATCAAGGTTCCACGGGTTGGCCTTCAGCTTGTTGATGTCCTCCTGGAATGCTTCCTCGTCGAGATAGTAGAAGTTGAAGCCGGAGTTCTTTCTTACCATCATATACTCGTTTTGTCCGGTGTACTGACCGTGATCGCCCTTAGGCGGGATGGTAAGTCTGATCTCTACCTCGTCTCCTTCTTTGAAGGGACCCATTCTTACGATAGGAGAAGAGTTTGTGTTGAAGTATGTGCCGTATCCGTCGAAGTTCTCCGTACCTGACTTCTGACCTCTGTAAACGCCGTCGTCGCCCTTTACGGCTACCCATACGTTGACCTGATTTCTCATTTCAGAGCCCAGGTGCATATAGATGTTTCCGTCCTTTGGAACGGTAACGTCTACGTTTACAACTGCGTCGTCAACGCCTGCGTAAGCGTCGTAGCAGTCATGTACAACGCCGGTGGTGTTGGTGTAATCGTGGTAATATACCTTTGTGTCGTCATAGCTTATCCTGCAGTCAAATGGTATATAATACTGTCTTGGCGTGAGGTTTTCAAAGTCTGTTGTGCTTCCTGCCATAGCGCTGAGGAAGTTGTTGAGACTGTTGAATGGGTTGTCGTTGCCGAGAGCCGTGAGTTTAAGGATATCAGAGTTAGCCATATATCCGATACCGAGAGCGTTGGGATTCTCGTAGATATCCATTGAAGCGGGGATATCCTTGTCCTTCTTGTACTGTGACGAGAAACGCTTGATGTAGGAAGCGTCTACCATTGAGGAGATGTTTGTCCTGCTTGGATCGTCAAGGACGTACTTGATACCGAGGATAGAGTCTGCCACGGGATTGCAGCCCTCGTACTTGGACTCGAAGCTCTGAGTGAAGTAGCCCATTGTTTCAATGAAGGTGATAGCTCTTGCGTTCATTACCGAGCTTGAGTGTGAAATACCCTTCAGACCGTAGGCAAGGTCGTCGTTTACCATTCGGTTGAATGTCTTTTCCGCACGGTAGAAGCCGTTGTCGTACTCTTCAAGCTCCTTTACGACATTTGGAGCCGTCATTATATCGGTGTATGTGCTGCGGTCGGAGTTTCCGACCTCCTTGAATACTTTTCTGAATGAGTCGAAGCAGTTGTAGCCTGTTTCAAAGAATATGAGACAAGCCATTGCCACTGTTATGGCGTTCTTTGCCTTTGAGGTCTTTGAATGGCTGTAGCAGTGAACACCTATCAGGTATATCGCGCCGAGTATAAGACCAAAGGCTATGGTGCCGAGCCACAGCTCGTCCCAGCTCTGTGAGCCGCGGTTCATCTTGTCCTTGTAGGGCAGGATAGCTACATAAGGATATTTTTCTTGACTGTAGTCGAATTTCTTCATCAATGCGCAGAATATAGCGGTGAGCGTACCGATGATTCCTGCGGAGACGCCTGTGCTTACCGGAGACAGCTTGTAGCCGTCAAGGCGTGAGAAGATATCCGCCGCCATTGAGACAAAGACGAATGAGAGCAGGAATGAGTATCTGTACGGGAGCCAGTTAGGATCCTGACCGCCGTGCCACATCATATTTATGGGCTTTACATACATACTGAAAAGGAGTATGAATGAAAGGAGACCGTATCCGATCTTCTTGTTGACCTTTATCTTCTTGTTCATAAAGAAGAGCGGTATGAGCACGAAGGTGAGCACGCCGCAGTATATCTCAGGGCGTCCGTAGTAGCGTGTGCCCTCGTCTACGTTTACGGAGTAGTACTGGTTCGGGAGCAGACACGGTATCAGTTCAAGTGGATTGAACATTGCCTTGTAGCTGTAATCGGGCTTTGAGAAGTCGAATTTACCCAGTGCAAGAGCGTTGTATACCGGCAGTATCATTATAAGACTGCACATCAGGACTACCGCCGTTGATATGCCCATTCTCACGAATACCATGAAGTATTCGCCGATATTCTTGAACTTGCGGCTCGTGCCGAAGAAAACGTAGTAGAAGAAATAGAGCGCGATGAAAATGGCTATCATGTAGCCGATATAGAAGTTGGCGATGAACATTATCGCTGTGGGTATGATATAGTTTATCTTTCTTCCGTCGTCAACCAGATATTCAACGCCGAGGATTATCAGCGGCAGGAATATCGGTCCGTCGATCCACATGGGGTCGATCAGCTGAATAACGACGTAAGCCATCATGGCGTACATGGTAGAGAACATGATGGACTGGAGGGGCTTCAGGTTCTTGGACTTCTGAGCGTAAATACAGAAGGTGAGACCTGCTGCGCCGACCTTTGTCATCTGCATTATCATTACACTTTCGAGTATCATTTTTCTCGGAAGCAGCATAACTATCAGGGTGAAGGGGCTTGCGAGGTAGTATCCTATGATACCCATGAAGCCGCCCGAAAGGTTTCTGCTCCAGCTGTAGAAGGCGCTGCCGTCTCCCCAGAATGCATCTCTTAGTGCTTCAAAGTAGTAAATGTACTGACCGTTGAGGTCAAGAGTCAGGACCGAGCGCTCGCCGAAAGGGTAAACGTCAAAGCCGATGTATGACACGAGTGTCAGAAGAAAAGGCACAAGAAACGACGCTATATATATTATTGGTCTCAGCTTCCTGTTGTTCTTTTCGGCTATGATGTCTGCGGCTGTAACGGCTGGCTTGGTACTGCCGATCTTCTTGCGGGCGGCTGTCGTTTTTGACTTTGTGCCCGCAGCTTTTGATTTAGCCAATTTTGTTCCTCCTTTTGTTTCGGGCGCATTGAGCCATAATACCCGATTATAATACTATTGTTTATTATACTACAAAACTTTCCCTTTTGCAATAGTAAAATCTTCATAACATATCAAAAAACTGTCCGAATGGCTTTGCCGAAGGCTGTGTCTGCACTTATTAGACGTATAAGATACCGGAATCTCTCACATTTTCCATAAATTTTTTCAGGATTAATTTTATGAATTATTTATTATATCCGTTGACTATATTAATGTAAAGTGCTATAATTAAATCACTGTTGGTCCTTGAACGGATCTGCGGTATATTAAATTGGTTATAAGGAGATTTTATAAAGTGGGAAAATATTTCGGAACTGACGGTTTCAGAGGAACAGCAAACGAAAACCTTACAGCAGATCATGCGTACAGGGTAGGACGCTTTCTCGGCTGGTATTACGGGGAAATAAAAAGGAGAAAGGGCGATGATACTCCTGCACGTATCGTTATCGGAAAGGATACACGCCGTTCGAGCTATATGTTCGAGTATTCGCTGGTAGGCGGACTTACCGCTTCCGGTGCGGACGCATACCTTCTTCACGTTACTACGACGCCTTCTGTTGCATATATATCAAGAGTTGACAGCTTTGACTGCGGCATCATGATCTCAGCGAGCCACAACCCTTACTATGATAATGGTATAAAGCTCATTAACGGACAGGGCGAGAAAATGGAGGACGAGGTCATAGATCTTGTTGAGGCTTACCTTGACGGCAGGCTTGAGGCTTTCGGACAGAAGTGGGACGAGGTGCCGTTCGCTCACGGTGAGAAGATAGGCAGGAGCGTTGACTATGTTGCGGGAAGAAACCGTTATCTCGGCTACCTCATATCTCTCGGTATGTATTCCTTCAGAGGCAAGAAGATAGGTCTCGACTGCGCAAACGGCGCTGCATGGAATATCGCAAAATCAGTATTTGAAGCTCTCGGCGCTGAGACATATGTTATCAACGCGGAGCCTACAGGTATCAATATAAACAACAACGCAGGCTCGACACATATCGAAGGTCTCCAGAAATTCGTTGTGGAGAAGGGCCTTGACGCCGGCTTCGCTTACGACGGCGACGCTGACAGATGCCTCTGCGTTGACGAAAAGGGCAATGTCATCACAGGCGACCATATCCTTTACATATACGGAAGATATATGAAGGAGCGCGGAAAGCTCATAAACAATACAGTCGTTACTACTGTTATGTCCAATTTCGGACTTTACAGGGCTTTTGACGAGATAGGCATTGACTACGCAAAGACCGCGGTAGGCGACAAGTACGTTTACGAATACATGAAGGAGAACGGCTGCTGTATCGGCGGCGAACAGTCAGGACATATCATATTCTCCAAGTACGCTTCAACAGGCGACGGTATCCTCACAAGCCTGAAGATAATGCAGGTAATAATGTCACGTGAGAAGAAGCTCAGCGAGCTTGCAGCTCCCTTCACTGTATATCCTCAGGTACTTGAGAACGTAAAGGTCAAGGACAAGGCTGCCGCTCAGGCAGACGCCGATGTACGCGCAGAGGTGGACAAGGTCGCAGCAGAGCTTGGCGATTCGGGAAGGATACTCGTCCGCGAGAGCGGTACAGAGCCTCTTGTAAGAGTTATGGTAGAGGCTGAGGACGAAGCGGTATGCCGTAGCTGTGTTGACAGAGTTGTGAACGTCATAAAGGCAAAGGGACATACAGTCTGATACTGCGCTTCCTAAGGCGGAAACCAACGGTGCGGCAGTATTTCCGGAGTTGGTCATTTTGTCAGACAGTCAGGAGCATTGTCTGATGAAATTAAGCTGATTACTGGAATTTGCGCTATTCTATTGACGTTGTATTCTTTTAGTGATATAATTGTTTTTACGGCGTGTTGCGCCGTAATATGACTAATGTACATTATAATCGGAGGTTAAAATGGCTAAGAATAATGGACGTGATCTCAATATTACGATCAAAAATCAGGAGGAAAAGGATGCGCTCATAATATCTTTTTCTTCTATTTTCAGACAGCTTAAAAGATTTCTGGTATTATGGATAGTTCTGGCTGTCGTAATCGGTCTTGCTGTATTCTCGTTATCGGCGCTGAAGACTTTTTCAAGCTCTTCTCCCGCACGGGCTATGGTAAGCTTTACTTATGACGGTATAGAGCAGGGACTCGATCCCAACAAGGCAGGAACATTCGATATCGAGACCATGAAGAGCCCGAAGGTTATCGAAATGGCTCTTACGGAAATGGGACTTGATATTGATGTCCTTGAAGATGTAAGGTCAAATATCAGCTTTGGATATATAATGCCTCAGGATGCTTACGAAAAGCTCAAGGCCTACAACAGCGTTATGGAAAAGGCAACAAGCGGAAGCCTTTCTGCTGCACAGGCAATGCTCGATGTCAAGTATTTCCCTACAAAGTATGAGATATTCTTTAATTACAGCATGGCAGGCTTTGACAAGACAACAGGCACTCAGCTCCTCAATACCATCATTGACTGCTACGGAGATTATTTCTATCAGCTTTACGGCTTCAACAAGCCCCTCGGAGCGTCCGTTTCGGCAGTTGATTCCGAAAGCTATGACTATCCGCAGCAGGTAGAGCTTTACAGGGATTCTCTCAGAAAAGTAAGAGGTTATCTCGATGAGCTTGCCAAGGAAGACAATACATCGTTCCGCTCAGGCGTAACAGGTTTTTCATTCAACGATATATCAGAGTATGCAAAGACAGTTACAAGCATTGATCTCGACAGGATATCGTCATATATTTCCGTCAACAATGTGACCAAGGATAAGGACTCGGCACTTGCATACTATGATTACAGGATCGAGAACCTTACTCTTGACAAGGACGAGTACAGCGAGAGACTTGCTGCTCTTGACGCATCTATCGCCAAGTATGTCAAGGATTCCGCTACATTCATCGGCGCAGGCGCCGAGAGCATAAACGGCAGTGCTTCCATACATTCCGACCAGTATGACGCGATGTTCAAGCAGAAGACCACACTGGAAGCAAATCTCGCTCAGACAGTACAGGACATAAAGTTCTATGAGTCAAGAAGAGAAGCTCTCAAGTCCAACAAAACAAGCTCAAAGGCAAATATAGAGAGGGCAGAGGCTGACCTTGCGATACTTAACAGTAAGGTCTCGGAGATCGTTGATCTTACCGAAAAGACAGCAAACGATTACTTCGAGAACGTAAGGTTCGCAAACGCTTACACTGTTCTTGCTCCTGCGACAAAGTCCGCATCAGCAGGCATCAGTCAGGCTCTGAGCAACTCTCTGAAGTACATAATCATATTTGAGCTGCTGGTATTTGCTGTTTACCTTGCTATCGCAGTATTTTCCGCTATATCACATGACAACAGGAAAAAGGCTGTAAAGGCAGACGCTGACGATGACGACGACGAGGAAGATGACCTTGAGGAAGTTATCGACGCTATAGAAGAAGCTGCTGAAAAGAATGTAAAGAAGTCAAAGAAGAAGTAAAACCTTACTTCAGACGATATCATGCCATAGTATCTCTTTTTCAGGGATACTGTGGCATTTTTTTATGCGATTTGTCGGACCGGTGATGAGTTATGTTAAATTCACGTTAAACAATCGCCGAAATCATTGACTCGCTCATATAAACTGATATAATTATAATCAGAAGGGAAAAATATAAGTATAAGAAAAGAAGAAAGACAGACAGGAGAAATATATGGAAGACTTCTCTATTTTTAACATCTTCACATTGCTTGGCGGACTTGCTTTCTTCCTTTACGGAATGAAGGTAATGTCAACAGGACTCGAAAAACTCACGGGCGGAAAGCTTGAGGTCGCACTGAAAAAAATGACCTCAAACAAGCTGAAGGCTTTACTTCTCGGAATGGGAGTAACGATAGCCATACAGTCGTCGTCGGCTATGACTGTAATGCTGGTGGGCTTTGTAAACTCGGGTATCATGACCCTGGAGCAGACTATAGGTGTTTGCTTCGGCTCGAATATCGGAACTACTTTCACAGCGTGGATACTCTGCCTTGACGGTATCAAGGATTCGGGAGAGGGCGGAATAGTCAGCTTTATACTCAGACTGCTGAAGCCTACATCATTCTCGCCGCTGATAGCGCTGGCAGGAGTTATCCTCATAATGTTCGCTAAAAAGAACAAGAAAAAGGACGTCGGACGTATACTGGTGGGCTTTGCGGTCCTCATGACCGGTATGACGCTCATGTCCGATTCCGTTGATCCTCTTGCGAATTCACCCGACTTCCAGAAGATACTCACAGCCTTCCACAATCCTATACTCGGTGTGGCTGTAGGTACTGTTTTTACCGGAATCATTCAGAGCTCCGCAGGTTCTATCGGTATCCTTCAGGCATTCTCAAAGACAGGCGGACTTACCTGGGGTATGTCGCTTCCTATCATAATGGGCTGTAATATCGGTACCTGCGTTACCGCTCTTCTCTCTACAGTGGGCGTGAGCAAGGACGCAAAGAGAGTGGCATGGACCCATATCATCATAAAGATAATCGGTACTCTTGTGCTTCTCCCGATAATAATGATACTCCAGAACGTCGTTGATCTCAGCATAATGAGCAAGACAGTAGGATATGTGGGTATCGCTGTTATGCATACCATATTCAATATAGCTACCACAGTTATGTTCATGCCCTTCACAAAGCAGCTCGTTGCGCTCTCAAAGATAGTAGTAAAGGACGGCAAGGAAGAGGTCAAGGATCCGAGAAGGACTCTCACAGGTCTGGACGATATCCTTCTGAAGACCCCTGCTGTAGCGGTTCATAGCTGTATCTCGGCTACGAATCAGATGGCTGAGCTCACAAGAGAGACTATAACTAAGGCGCTTAAACTCCTCACAGGCTTCGACGAGGAGGTATGCGATACCATAATCGAGAACGAGGATATAATCGACGGCTTCGAGGACAAGATAAACAGTTATCTGGTAAAATTATCCAAGGCGAGCGTTACCGGCGCTGACAGCCGCAGCGTATCAAAAATGATGCACTGCGTCGGAAACTTTGAGCGTATCTCCGATCATGCGGTAAATCTTGTGGAATCGGCTCAGGAAATGCACGAAAAGGGAATAAACTTCTCTGAGGAGTGCATAAACGAGATAATCGTAATAACCGACGCTATAACCGAGAACGTGAACAAGGCGTTTGACGCTTACGTGAACAACGACCTGAAGATAGCCCACAAGGTAGAGCCTCTTGAGGAGGTAGTGGACAATCTCAGCACAGAGCTTAAAAACAGGCATATCCGCAGATTGCAGAACGACGAATGTACAGTTGAGCTGGGATATATCTTCCAGGACGTTCTTACTAATCTTGAACGTGTATCGGATCACTGCTCCAACATCGCAGGCTGTCTGATAGAGACAGACGAAAAGACCAATCTTCATGCTTATCTCCACGAGGTAAAGGAGAACGACGAGGTATTCAGAAACGATTACCGCGCCTACGCCGAGGATTATTTCCGCAGGCTTGGCGGTCAGGAAATAAAGGCATAAAGGATAAAGCCCGGAAGAGGTTCCACCGAACCACTTCCGGGCTTATTTAATACCTTATCAGTACGGAAGCTCAAACTTTCCCGCCTTCCATACGCCGTCGCTTCCGATGACCGCTGAAAACTCTTCGGTCTGTGTGTTCGGACCTTCGCCGTAATCGCTTCCGTCGTAGTAATTCTCCACATTGAATACTATCTCGTCGCCGCTTCTGGATTTTATGCCTGTTACCTTTGAGCCGGTATAGTAGATATCCGTGCCCTTTGAACCGCAGTAAGCGTAAACTCCGCCGTCGCTCTCGACGAATATCTCCGAGAGCTCCTTGTTGGGATAGCGTTCGCTGAATACCTTGTGGTATGCCTTTTCAACGTCTGCCAGAGTCTTTATACTGCTGTCAGAGATGTGATAGTAGCGCCAGTTGAAATCACCTGTTTCGATATAGCTGTCGTCTGTTTTGAAGGGGCAGCCGACTATGAAGTTCCACTGGGTACGGCAGGCTGATTCAAAGAGAGCCTGTGCAGCCTGTATGAGTACGCGGTCCTCGGCTTTGCTGCTGTCCTCCTTGAATACCACCGCGCCGTCCGGATTGTACTCGAATACGCCGCCGCCGAGTGGGTCGGGCTGTGTAGTGGTGGATGAGGTCGTGGTAGTTTTTGCCGTGGTAGTGGTCTTTGCGGAAGTTGTGACATCTGTGCCGGTAACTTCTTCAGCAGCAGCGGTGGTATTTTCGCTGTCCGGCTTTGAGGGAGCCTTTCCGGTCTTTTCACCCATGCATGATACCGACGCTGCCGCAAGAGCCAGTGCGGCAAGTATTATTGCGATCCTTTTCATTATATATCCTCCTGTTCGTCATCGTCAAGAACAAAATCTATAGTGCCGTCGCTTACGTTCACGGCGGCGCAGACCACCTGAACGGTCTGTCCGAGAGTATAGGATACTCCCGTGAATCTCTCGGTAAGGGATACAGGCTCGGAATAGTCGTATTCGCCTTCGGGAAGAGTCCTTATATGGACAAGTCCCTCAACGGTATTCGGCAGCTCGGCATAGAATCCGAACTCGGTAACGCCGGATATCCTTGCGGTGAAGCTCTCTCCGAGATGAGCCTTCATATACTCCGCCTTGTAGCAGTCCTCGCACTCGCGTTCGATGGTTATCGCGCGTATCTCAGCGGCTGAGGAGCGGTCGGCGGCGTTCACGGCAAAGCCTGCGTACCTCTTGGTGAGCCATTCGCTGTTGTAGCCTGCGAGTATATCCGTGATTATCCGGTGTATGGCAAGGTCGGGATAACGGCGGATAGGCGAGGTGAAGTGAGCGTAGTCGTCGAGGACGAGCCCGAAATGTCCGAGAGGCTCCGGTGAATATTTGGCTTTAGCCATTGAGCGCAGCACCAGCATATTTACAGCCTCGAACTTGTCTGTATCTCTTGCGCTCTCCAGTATCTTAGCCGCGTGTACCGGCTTGAACTCGCTGAAATGAGGGCACTCGAAGCCGTATTTCGGCAGTATCTCGTGGAGCGCCTCAGTCTTGGCTTCCGGCGGAGCCTCGTGTATACGGTACACAAAGGGTACCTTTTTCTCCCTGGCGAGCTTTGCGGCGGCTTCGTTTGCGGTGAGCATGAATTCCTCTATTATGCGCTCGGACTTTCCCCGTTCACGGGGCTGTACATCGCAGCATATACCGTCCTCGCCGATTATTAGCTTGCTTTCTGTAGTCTCTATCTCCGGAGCGCTGCGGAGCTTCTTCCTTGCAATGAGCTTGTCCGCAAGCTCGTTCATCAGCATTATGCTGCTGCGTACTACCTTGTACTTTGCGGCGATATCGTCGTTCTCGCTGCCGTCGAGGATACGGTTTATCTCCGAGTATACGCCCTTTACACGGGAGCGTATAACGCTTTTGCAGAAGCGGTAGGAAAGCATGATGCCCTCCTTGTCAAGCTCCATGAAAGCAGAGAGAGTAAGTCTGTCCTCGCCCGGATTGAGTGAGCAGATACCGTTTGACAGCTCCTGAGGGAGCATAGGTATCACCTTATCCGCATAGTATATGCTTGTGCCGCGGAGGAGAGCCTCCTTGTCGAGAGCGCTGTTGCCCTTGACATAGTGGGAAACGTCTGCGATATGGACGCCGAGGCAGTAGCCCTTCCGTGTCTTTTGCAGGGATATGGCGTCGTCGAGGTCCTTGGACTCTGCGCTGTCAATGGTGAATATAGTCATATCACGGAGATCCTCACGGTTGTTGAAGGAGAATTCCTGCACTCCGCCCTCGGATATCTTGCGGGCTTCCTTCAGAACGTCCTCCGGAAAGGCTGTGGGAGCGCCGTGAATTACGAGTATTGAAGCGGCTGATGAAGCCGCATATTCCGAGCTTCCGAAAACGAGGGTTATCTTTACCTTATGCTCGGCGTGGCGCCTGCCGCGGTAGACTATCTCCGCAAGGACCTTGTCGCCGTTTTCAAAGGGTATGCTTTCCGCGCGAACTATTATCACGTGATTGCGTGAAGCTGTATCGGGAACGAGATAAGGCTGTCCGTCCACGTATTCGATCTTGCCGGTGAGCTGTGAGCTGCCGAATTCAAGTATATCGAGTATCTCTCCCTCAGGCTCTCCGGAACGGGAAGCGATAGGGGAGATGAGCACCCTGTCATTCGGCATAGCGCCCAGCATACACTTGCCCGGTATGAAGTATTCCGTTCCGTCATCGGTAACAGCAAAGCCGAATGTGCGGCTCAGTCTTGTGACCGTGCCGGGGTAGACGTTTATGCGTGAGCAGAGAGCAGCCTTCATGCCCTTTTTCATCATGACCACACCCTCTGTGCGGAGCTGAGAAAAGGCTTCCGTGAAGTTTTCCCTGCCTGCTTTTTTTGTCCTGCACTTTGATTCCAGCTCATTCAGCGGCATAGACTTTTTTCCGTAGGTCCGGAGGAATGTGACTATTTTCTTTTTGTAGCTTTCAACGGAGACAGCCTGACTGCTTTTTTTCTCCGGTTGTTTCTTTTTGGATTTTTCTGCCATAGGCTTCTCCTTAATTTCAGATAATGATACACGGCAACGGTATATTTCTGCCGCGGAGCCATGCAAAGTACCGGCAGGCAGGTAATAAAAGCAAAGCCCCATGACCTTGGTCACAGGGCAGTTTTTTTACTTCTTGAAGATCGGTATGATATTTACTGCAAGAACAACAGCAAAGAGAAGAATTGAAAGAGTTCTTGTTATCTTTGCGAGAATAGCCTCTTTTGTTCTGCCCTCATTCTTACCGTAGAAGGAATCAGCGCTTGCACCTGTGAGTGCCGCAGTCATGCTGTCCTGTGATTTCTGCTCTTGTGACAGGCAGAGTATGATGATGATAAGGCTGAGGACGAGTATTGCTACTCCGCCGATGATCTCTAAAGTTGTCATAAAAAACTACCTCCGGTAATGTAAGTATGGATTACGGCAATAGCCGAAATATTTCAATTAGCTTTACTATTATATCACAAAGAGGACAGATTTGCAAGGGTTTAACGTGAAAAAGCAAGATGAAAATAAGCGGTAAAATTGTTGAAATCGTACAAGATTCTGAAAAAGGGACAAAAAAAGCAGCTCCCTGAGGAGCTGCTTTGTATCGTCATCAGATAACGTCGATCGGGAATCCGCTGATGTTGCCGAGAAGCTTCATCTGGATAGCGAGAGCGTCGTTAGTGGAAACGCCGTTGCCCTTCTGGTGAACGTCAGCGTTTATCCAGCCCTGAGATGTGATGTGGAGGTTTGAAGAACCGTTTACACCGTACTTGTCAGGGTTTGCAAGAGCCTGCATGATAAGAACTGCGTCAGCAAGGTCAACAGTTCCGTCGCAGTTTGAGTCGCCAAGCATTGAAGCCTGAGGAGGTGCGGTTGTAGTAGTTGTTGTGGTAGTAGTGGTTGTTGTTGTAGTTGTTGTGGTAGTGATGATTGCATCAACCATGTCGATGCTCTCGGCACTTGCCTTACCGTCCTTGACTGTGAACTTGATGTCGGTTGCCTTTTCGTAACCGTTCGGAGCTGCTACTTCGTGGAGTACGTAGTCGCCGTCTTCAAGTGTTACTACTGTAGGTGCATTTCCTGAGATCCATACAAGTGCATCGCCTGTGCTGTTCTTAACCTTTGCGCCTTCGCCTGCCTTGATCTGATCGTCAGTGAATGTGATCTTGTTACCGTTTGCATCTGTACCTGTCAGGGTAAGTTCTGCTCCCGGCACTTCCTCTCCGCCTGCATCGACCTTGTTGATGTTGACCTTTGCAGTTACAGGAGTGGTTGTAGTTGTTGTTGTAGTTGTGGTGGTTGTTGTAGTAGTTGTGGTAGTAGTTGTTGATGTTCTTGTAGCATCGTCACCGCCGCCGATTACGGTTGTTGTGGAAGTTGTGACCTCCTGACCCATAATATCGGTAACTGTTGTTGTGGTGGTCTCGATCCTCTTGTCGATCATAACTACTGTGTCGCTGTCTGTCTCAATGCCGTCTACAGAAGTGAGCTTTCCGTCATCAACAGTGAATGTGATGTTGGTAGCTACCTCGTAGCCTGTAGGAGCTGCGATCTCTTCAAGAACGTACTTGCCGTCCTCAAGAGTTACAGTTGTTGCAGAGTTGCCTGAGATCCAGATCAGTGAGTTGCCAGAACCCTTTTCAACAGAAGCACCATCGCCTATAA
>JAEEGJ010005789.1_pt1 | contig 38150 bp, 29 predicted proteins | sample 8958761 | NCBI WGS metagenome assembly JAEEGJ01 (sample SAMN16246546, study PRJNA631951) | gut metagenome | biome: gut microbiome; feature: rumen; material: RS-attached | host: Bos | place: Iran: Karaj | collected 2018-10
GAGCAGCGGGATCCCGGCACTCAGGATAAGGATAAGGACCGCCACCAGGATCAGGCACGGCATGTAATATTCGGTGAACGAAGCCGTCGTCATGACATATTCCATCAGGTAGCGCTGGCCGTCTATCTCGAGCAGCCTGATATAACCCTGTGTCAGATGGCCGTTCTCCCCCATTGATGACAAGTATCTGTCAGTACTGCGGAAATCAGAGACCCTTCGGTTGTTTGTGAAGGCAACACTTAAGTCATCCAGGCTCTCCGCCATGAACAGCTCGCTCTCCTGCTCAAGGAACCTGTTGGGGCGCTCATGACCGCCAAGGATCATGGGTGCCTGCTCATTAGGACCACCGGTTACGATCATATAGTTATTGGTGTCACCCCAGAAATACCAGGTCCTTCCGTTCAGGGGTTTCTCGAACAGTTCCGTTCTCTCGTTGACCTCACCAAGATACAAAGCAGTGTCATCAACAGAATAAGATCTGACCTCAATGTACGGATAGAAGTACCATCCGACCAGGTCAACGGAACGGTAGAACGTATCGTATATGTTGAAGAACGCATCATCCATCGAGATGGCGGTATAAGCATTCTGCATGAGTACGGAATCATAACGGTCATTTATGGTCCATATCTCATCGCATTTCTTATAATCGATCTGAAATCCGTCGACTACAGAATCCACATGACTGTTCTCTCCCGAATACAGGCTCTCATCCCTTGTCACATAGATCCACTCGTGAACGTTTATTTCGACCGGAATCAAATCATAATCCGTCTCATAGATCACATCGAAAGAACCGTCTTGTTCAACCTTCGCAAGCCTCATGTAGTCCGGTGCATAGAAATTGCACATTATACTCGCGAAAGCCTTGTCGATCTTACCTTCACCATAAGACCTAAGCACATTTTCATAAGTTTCGTTCAGATTGATAAATCCGTTATTGATCCCGAAACTGTAGCGCTCCTTGCAGGTGTAAAAAAATCCTGCAAAGACCAGTCCTCCTATAACCAGCCCCGCTGCCAGTCTCGGCAGCGCAAAACTTCCATATCCCCTTTTTTTCATGCGTGCCCCGCTCCTTTTCAGTCGAACCTGTATCCGACACCGATCAGCGTCCTGATGCGGGCTCCTTCTTTTTTTAGTTTTTTCCGGAGGTTCTTCACGCGGTTGTCTATTACGCGTTCAGTGATGAACATGTCGTCTCCCCATGCAACGGCCAGCAGAAGTTTCCTGGTAATAGCCGTTCCCGGATGCTCCATCATGTACTTGAGGATCTGGTACTCCTTCGGCGGCAGGTCGACGATTTCGCCTGATACCTTTACTTCAAAACGCTCAGGATCAAGTGTTATCTGTCCGCTCGTCAGGATCTTGTGCTTTATCACTTCCGCTGTCGACCTCTCGAGAAGCGCAAGCAGTTTGCTGTACAGGATCGCGATCGAGAAAGGCTTGACGATGTAGTCGTCGGCGCCCAACTCATAACCGTACAGAACATCCTCTTCCCTGACCCTGCCGGTCAGAAAAACGACCGGAACAGTTGACCTCTTCCTTATGATCTTGCAGAGCTCAAATCCGTCAAGTCCGGGCATCATGATATCGAGAACGATAAGGTCATAGAGTTCGTTTAAGATCTTGGACAGTCCTATATTTCCGTCCTCGGCAAAGTCCAGCGTGATCTGATCGCGCCTTCCGAAATAATCGCCGATGACCTCCCTGATCTGCCTGTCATCCTCAACGAGCAAGACTCTGTACATGAATACCCTCCGTGAGAGTGATGTTACAGGTTCAGTGTATCGTTAGTGTATCGTTTTGCAAAATGTTTGAAACACAACGAAATATCGGGTTCCGGGATTACACTTAAAAATGCGGCTGAAAGTACGGCTATAGCCGTATTAAAAACCGCATTTTCTATCATTGCCTATCAAAAGTACGGTTAAATATGCGGCTAAGGCCGTACTTTTGCCGTATTTTCGGAAAGGCCGAATCAAAAACTAAGGCTTCGGAACACCAAAATTGAGAAATATTTTCGATTTTGTCGAAATTGATAATCAATTTCATATTGACACTAAACAGGCCCGCTCCTATAATAGCCTTCCGAACCAAAGTACTTTATATAAAGAAAAAGCGGAAAATGGCCATTAAAAACATCATCAGAAAGTCCATATCACTCATGCTCGCAGGGCTCATGACAGCCACTGTGTGCTCATGCACGTCAGGAATCAATGCCGGCGGCAGCGACAAACTGAAGATCGTTACGACCATCTTCCCTGAATACGACTGGGTCAGAAACATCGCCGGCGACAACATCGATAACATCGAGCTGACGCTCCTCTGCGACAACGGCGTTGACATGCACAGCTACCAGCCGACGGCCAGCGACATCATCAAGATCTCATCTTGCGATGTGTTCGTTTATGTCGGAGGTGAGTCTGACGAGTGGGTCGGAGATGCGATCAAGGAAGCAGTCAATAAGGACATGAAGGTCGTAAACCTCATGGCGATCCTGGATGGCGAGACCGTTCAGGAAGAGATCGTTGAGGGCATGCAGGCTGAAGAAGACGAGGAAGAAGGCGGAGCCGAATACGATGAGCATGTATGGCTCTCGCTCAATCACGCTCAGAGACTTGTTATTGAGATCGCAAAGGCAATGGGAGAAGCTGATCCCGATAACCGCCAGAAGTACGACGATAATGCCGAAGCGTATGGCGTTACTCTTTATGAACTCGATCTCAAGTATCAGGAAGTCGTAAATAACGCAGGCAAGGACACGCTCCTTTTCGGCGACAGATTCCCGTTCAGATATCTGACTGATGACTATAACCTCAAGTACTATGCAGCTTTCGCAGGGTGTTCGGCCGAGACAGAGGCAAGCTTCGACACTGTCGTATTCCTCTCAAACAAGGTGGATGAACTGGGCTTAACAGCCGTCATCACGATCGACAGCGCAGACCAGGCAATCGCGAAAACCATCATCGACAACACAGCATCCAAGAATCAGGAGATCCTGGTCCTGGATTCAATGCAGAGCACAAAGACATCCGACAACAGATCTTATGTGCAGATAATGGAAAGCAATCTCGAAGTTTTGAAGAAGGCACTCGGATAACATGGATCAGCTCGTCTGCAAAAATCTCAAACTCGGTTACGAGAACATCACTCTCGCTGAAGACTTAAGCTTCAGTGTCGAGAAGGGTGACTATCTCTGCATCGTCGGCGAGAACGGCGCGGGCAAGTCCACTCTCATGAGAACGATCCTCCGACTCCAGAAGCCCCTCGCAGGCACCATCGAATATAACGATGACCTCACAGCTTCGAAGATCGGCTACCTCCCGCAGCAGACCGTAGTCCAGAAGGACTTCCCTGCTTCGGTTTACGAAGTCGTATTGTCCGGCTGCCAGAACAGCCTGGGCTTCAACCTCTTCTATTCAAAGGCAGCAAAGAAGAGAGCTCTCGACAACATGGAGCGTTTGGGAATCAGCGACCTCGCAAAGTGGAGCTACCGTGACCTCTCAGGCGGCCAGCAGCAGAGAGTGCTCCTCGCAAGAGCGCTCTGTGCCACAGAAAAAATGCTTCTTCTCGACGAGCCCGTATCAGGCCTCGACCCGATGGTAACTCTCGAGATGTACGAACTTATCGACAAATTAAATGACGAGGGAATCACGATCATCATGATCTCCCACGACATCGCATGCTCCGTAAAGTACGCGAAGCACGTTCTTCATATCGGAAATAATTTCTTCTTCGGCAGTGTTGATGATTACAAGACATCAGCAGCAGGCGCGAAGTATCTGGAGGGAGGTCATCACCATCATTGAGACATTGATCACATCCCTCGAATATCCTTTCGTAAGATATGCGCTCATCGTAGGCGTACTGATTGCGCTGTGCTCATCACTGCTCGGCGTTATCCTCGTTCTGAAGAGATTCTCATATATCGGTGACGGATTGTCCCATGTTGCTTTCGGCGCAATGGCTGTTGCGGCAGTCGTCGGTCTGTCCGACCGCATGATACTGACGCTCCCGATCACGATCGTCTGCGCAATATTGCTTCTCTGGACCGGCCAAAACACAAAGATCAAGGGTGACGCGGCAATCGCCATGATATCCGTAGGCGCACTGGCAGTAGGTTATCTGCTGATGAACCTCTTCCCTACTTCATCCAATATCTCAGGCGATGTCTGCACAACGCTCTTCGGTTCAATGAAGATCCTTACGCTCACTAAATCGGAGGTAATCCTCTGCATCGTACTGTCCATTGTGGTAGTGATCCTGTTCGTGGCGTTCTACAACAGATTCTTCGCCGTTACTTTCGATGAGAGCTTCGCGAAAGCAGTAGGCACAAAGACAAATCTCCTGAACCTCCTGATCGCAACAATTATTGCAGTCATCATCGTTCTGGCAATGAACCTCGTAGGTTCACTCCTCGTATCTGCGCTGGTAATCTTCCCCGCACTGTCCGCAATGAGGATCTTCAAGAGCTTCAAGACCGTAACGATCTGCTCGGCAGTCATCTCCGTTGTCTGCGCTCTATTGGGAATCATTCTCTCAATAATGTTCGACACACCCGTAGGATCAACGATCGTCATTACCGACATCGCTGCTTTCGCTGTGTGCTCACTAATCGGAAAGATTAAGGGTTAAGCCTTACCTTCCTTGAACATTTTCATCATCTCGTTTGTAAGACTGAAATCGTCGGGCTGAAGCTCGATGTCTTCTCTTGCGCGCCACTCGGCAACCTTGAGCTCACTATCGTCCATCTTTATCGTGTCGTCGCCGTCAACGTCGCAGTAGAAACCGACGAGGATATCGTCAACGATGCCCCACGGCTGGGACTTGTAATAGCGGATGTTCTTAACCTTAAGGCCAGTCTCTTCCATCGCCTCACGGGCAACGGTCTCTTCAAGCGTCTCACCGATCTCAGTGAATCCTGCTACGAGCGCGAAATGTGCAAAACCGGTCTTGTATTGGGTCACAAGGATCTTATCGCCGTTCGTGATGCCGACGATAACTGCAGGTACTATGCGCGGGTAAATGACATTGCCGCACTCACAGCGGAGAGCACGTTCCTTATCGTCTTTACGGGTCTCTTTGCCGCATATGCCGCAGTATCTGTTTCCGCGGTACCAGTTCGCAAGCTGGAGCGCCGTAAAAGCGAGGAACACGTTCTTCTTATCAGCAATGCCGGAACGCCTGAAAGATCTGACGTTAACGAATTCCATGCCGTCGGGGGTCTCTGTTCCTTCTCTGGCATCCAGGAAGAAATAGTAGTCTTCGTCGAGCGCAAAAAGATAAACCAGCTTATCGCGGAGCTCTTCTGAGAGCTCGCTTACGCGGGGGAATTCTTCGCCCTTTACCAGGATCTCCTGGTGTCTGAAGACCATAACAAAACTGCCGGCAGCAGCCTGCCTAGCCGGATAATAATGATTATCCAGCTTATGTGGGTAAATATCCTGAATCATAATTTAGAAATTGAAGCTCTCCGGTGCAGCTGTAAATGAGCTGAACACAGCAGTTGCATCCTTGAAATAGAGGACCTGTGTGTTGTCGTCGTCAGCGCTGTACATGAACTTGAGCTCAGGGTGCTTGTCGAGCATGGCAACCTTTACGTCTCTGGAATTATCGTTGATGAGTTCGCCTGATACGCGGAGCCATGTGCCTGTCTCACCGTCGAAAGCGCAGATCTCAGCCTTCGGATTAGCTGCAAGCTGCTGTGAAACGGGCTTAACCTTACCTGTCTGAATATATAATTTACCATCGTAAACAAGTACTGTACCAAAGGGTCTGACTCTGGGCTGGTCGCCGTCAACCGTTGCAAGATAATATGTCTTTGTCTTTTCCAAAAATTCGCAAACCTTATCAATTCCTTCCATGAGTCCGGTTCCTTTCCTATTATTGATACCAATAATTTTCACACCGGCAGGAAGAATCGTCAACCGAATAAGAGGACATTATCCGAGGAACTCGCCGCCCCATTCGACCAGTGTGAAACCATGTCTCTCGCTTAACGGAAGGCCGATGGCAGAGAGGTCCTGAGCCTCGATTTCAACGTATTCGTCAGATGCATACCAGAGCATGTTGACGCGGAGAACGACATCCGGCTCGGGTGAGACGTGAAGTTCTGCTGCCTCGTCAAAACACTCAGTCTGGAAGGTAATTACGTTATATTCGTTGTCTCTCATGTAAGGGATCCAGTAGCCTGCGAATGCTGCAGCTTCCTTGTCGTTGAGGCCGAGCTCGTATGCTGCCTTATACAGGAACTCTTCAGTCTGGCTGCCGGGAACACAGTAACCACGGCTTAAATCGTAATCAAAATACATGTCAGCCTGCCAGAACAGGAAGTCATATTTATTTCCTATATTGTCGATGAGAGTACCGCTGGGAGATGCCGTGACATTCCATCCCCTGTCCTCAATGTAGCGCGGATATGTGAAAGTAAATTCTCCGTTCAGATCAAGCTGTACATTAACGGGAGTCTCCTCCTCTGTGTAGAGGTAGATGACCGGGGCATGTACCGCAACAGTCTGGCGGGCTTCCTGTGCATTTTTAATATATGATGTGACAGAGACAGCTGCGAAGATTCCACAGCCTACAAGGATACCGGCACATACAATTACTCCGACAATATTGGCCGTAGTTTTTTCGCCGTTTCTGTTCTTCTTGATAGCCTTATAAAGGTTGACGGATAAAACAATTGCCAGAACATTCGGAATGAACAGGAGCAATTCGACAGCACCGACTGCCGTTGCGGCAGTCTCTGCGTCATCAAGAAATTCATTTTTCTCCTGGGTATTGGTATCAACCTTCTCATAATAATCTACGCCGATCGCGTAAGTATCGCCGTTGTTGTCCGTGACGTAAGAGATCTCTTCATAGACTGCATCGATGTGATAGGGATCGCTCGGCTTTTTGGAACACTGGACTTCGTTATATGCAACAATCGCCGACGCTGCGATATTAGCGCCCAGAATGATAATTACAGAGAGGGCGATAAATACCTTTGCCCATGTCTCCATCGGTTCTTTTACCTTTGCTTCACCTTTACTCATAGTATGTGCCCCCAACAAACTGAATTTAAGAATTATTTGCCTTCATACTATCAATACAGTTTGACATTTAGAAATGTTGCAATAAAAAGAATTATTATTTGGAACCTGTCAAAAGATAAAGCAATTAAAGCATTTCCGAATTGCCTCCGCACAAGCGCAAGCGCGGAGGACCCGCAATGAGGAAATCGGTTTTATTGCACCTTTATTGCGGTTCCCATGTTCCCTGCTGCCTTATGCCTGTTGCCTTCGCATCCTTCTCGATCAGGGCAAGTTCGTCAGCCGTGAGCTTAACATTCATTGCCTCTGCGAGTTTCTTGGCGTGGATCGGCTTCGTGATTCCGACTATCGGGATCGCACCTTTGCTGATGGTCCACAGGATCGGTACCTGCGAGGAGTCGATGTTATGCGCTTCGGCAATGTTCTTCATGACGTTCAGAAGGCCTTCGATCTTCCTGAATTTCGACTTCGGGAAAGAGAAATTACGCATTGAGAACGTCGGGAAATGATGCTGCGAATCGTAGCGGCCGGACAGCGCACCCTGCTCCAGTACCATATATGCGTAATATCGTATTTTATTGGCATTGCAGTAGTCGATGATGGCCTGCTGGTCGTTCCTTAAGAGACTGAAATGGTTCTGAACTGCACCGAGCTTCAGGCCTTCTGCAGCGAGGACTTTCTCTGCCAGATGGATGTGTTCAAGAGACACGTTTGAAGTGCCGATGGACTTGATCTTGCCTTCCTTTATGAGCGGGATGGCTTCTTTCAAATTGGCCTCAAGATTGTTCGGAACGTGGATCCAGAAGAGGTCAGCGTGATCTCTTCCCAGGCGCTGCATGCTCTCGTTAAAAGACTGTGTTAATGCGCCTGGAGCAAACTTCTTGTTGGGGAAATATTTGGTCGATATGAAGATGTCGTCGTGGTCCTTTATGAGGGTGCCAAGCAGGGTCTCGCATGTGCCCATGCCATAAACAGCTGCAGTATCCCAGTTCTTGAAACCGAGTTCGTATGCATCGTCGAACGCCCTCTTAAGAGTGTTCGGATCCTGCTTGTTTCCGAATACCAGGGACGAGCCGTTCATACCCGTGCCCCACGCCCAGGTTCCTATTAATACATCATTCATGGTGTAACCTCCCCAAGTACTTCCCGCCAATTCAATACAAAAGCGCGAAAGTATGTCTAATAGAATTTTAGCATCTCCGGAGCCTGACTTCACTCTACTAATTGCAGAGTCAGAATATGTGTGCTATTATCATTATTGAACACGTTCAATAATTGGAGATCCGACATGCAAAAAGACGAGAAACTCAATATAACAAAGGAAAAACTCATGGATGCGACATTCAGTCTCATGGAAGAGACTGACGATCCTTTCGCGGTGACATCAAGGCAGATCGCCGAGCGCGCCGGAACCAAAGCCTCCATGATCAACTACTGCTTCGGCTCACGCGAGACTCTCATCTACGCGACATTCCAGAAGCAGTACATGAACATGTTAAACGAGAATGAGGTCTCAAAGCTCATCAAATCAGACCTGGCTCCGAAGGAACTTTTAAAGCAGCTCCACTACATCGTTGCAAGATGCCTGGTCGAGAACACGAAGTTCACCAGAGCGATAACGAGCCACGTGCTTTTCAACAGGGATCTCAGCAAGGAATCGTTCAGCTTTCCCTATGTAAAGAAGCATTATGCAGGCAGAAAGACCGACAAGGAGTGCCTGCTCATCGCGTATGAGCTCTCCTCAATGATGCAGCTCATCGTATACCGCAAAGACGACATAAAAGAGTCCTTCGGCATCGATTTGGATAGCGACGAAGAACTCAGGAAATACATCAACATGAGAGTGGATCTGCTGCTCCAGGACTGACATGAAATACATTTTCGACCTTAAAACATTACCTCAGGAAAAGATGGACAGAGCAGGCGGCAAAGCATCGTCACTGTCCCTCATGATGAAGAACCTCAAGACGAACATTCCGTCAGGATACGTGATCACGGCGGATGGCTTTCGCGATGGAAAACTGACAGATGAAGCATCCGAAGAACTGAACCAGACCATTGCCAAATTAGACAGACTTAAGACCTATGCAGTCAGGTCATCTGCCATCGGCGAAGACGGCGAGAACAACTCATTTGCAGGTCAGTACGAGACCCTCACGGACGTCATTGTTCCCAAGATCAGAGATGCCGTAAAACAGGTCGCGGCTTCGGCAAAAAGCGACCGCGTCGAGGAATACAAAAACCGTAATGACGCAGCCGGAGAAGGCATCGGAATCGTTATCCAGGAGTTCGTTAAGCCCGATTTTGCGGGCGTTATATTTACCTCCGACATCATAACCGGCAGGGACGACAAGATCGTCGGAAACTACGTTCACGGTGAAGGCGAGAAACTCGTTTCCGGCAGCGAGAATGCCGAAGAATTCAGGATCGGCGTCATGAATTATTCCTACGAGGGCAATCCCGAACTCGCACCCTATGCAGGACTCCTCCGTAAATACACCCTCGCGATCAAGGCATTCTACGGCATGCCGATGGATATCGAATGGGCAGTCTCACGCGGCAAGACCTTCATTTTGCAGGCCCGCCCGATCACGACACTGCGCAGGATCGACCCCAAAACATACAACGTAAACGGCACCCGTTCAGGCTACAAGCTCCTGACCAAGACCAACGTCGGCGAGATCTTCATGAAGCCAGTAAGCCCAATGACCTTCAGCGTTCTGGAGAAGATCAACGACATCCTGGGCCTGCCCGACTGGCTCGACTGCATCTGCGGCCAGGAATACATGAACATCTCCGTCATGTGCTCTCTCATGGTGAGCTTCGGCAAGAGCCGCGAGAAGGCTTATGAGGCTGTAAGGGAACTGGTCGGCGAGATCCCTGAAGGCGTTGAGATCCCCGTCTCCACTTTTGATAAAAAAGCTTTCATGAGGAAGATCAGGGCCCTCCTGTTCCCCAAAAACAAGTCGACTCTGTCCAAAAAGGAAAAGCACGAGATGGTATTAAATCTCGACAGGATCGCTGACGACCTGATCATAGAAGTCAGGAAGATAAACGACAGCACCGCCCTCATGAACTACTGGGACAATGTGCTCGTCAAATACTTAAACGACGGCCTCGCATCGATAATGACCGAGAGCGGAACTTCACTGGTGCCGCTGTTCGGAACACGCAAAAAGATCGCGAAGATCGCAGGTGAAGACATGGCAAACCGCCTCTGCACCGGCTGCGTCGGAATACTCGACTGCATGAAGCCGATGCTGCTGTTGGAAGACGTCGCTTCCGGCGCCATGACACGCGAAGAATACATCAGCGCGTGCGGTCACCGCTGCGCCGACGAGATGGAGCTCATGGCTTCACGCCCGTACGAAGATCCCACCTTCCCCGACGAGCTTTTGAAGGACCTCAATGCGAGTTCATCGAACCTCCACCAGATGCAGGAAAACCAGCAGAAAGCTTATGAGGAAGCGGTTTCCGAGTTCAAGCAGAAGTACCCGTCGAAGGCTAAATGGTTCGACAAAGAGATCGCAAAATTCATCCACGCCAACGCATTCAGAGAGGACATCCGCAGCAAAGGCGTCCGCATCTTCTGCGTCTTCAGGGAATACATCCTCAAAGCAGGCGAGCTTAACGGCCTGGGCGATGATATCTTCATGCTCAGCTACGACGAGATGTTCGCACTCCTTAAGGGCGACAAAACTGCGCTGCAGTATATCCCCGCTCGAAAGGCATCTCTCGAGAAATACAACTCCTATCTGGGCTTCCCTAACCTCGTTGTAGGCAGGTTCGACCCCGACTCATGGATGGCTGATCCCAACAGACGTTATGACGTCTTTGTCAGCGACTGCGTTGGTTCAGAGAATGTTTCTTCCGATGTAAAGGGCTTCGCCGGCGCTGCAGGAGTAGTCACCGGAACGGTCCGCGTCGTTGAAGACGTGAGCCAGATCGACGAGATAATCGAGGGCGAGATCCTGGTCACCCGCGCCACCAACATCGGCTGGACGGTAGCGTTCCACAAGGTTTCTGCGATCGTAACGGACATCGGCGCTCCCCTGTCTCACGCTGCCATCGTCGCTAGAGAATTCGGCATCCCCGCAGTTGTCGGCTGCCGCAATGCAACATCTGTTCTGAAGACGGGCGACGTAGTTACGGTTGATGGAAGCAAGGGCACGGTAGTGATTGAGAAGACGTAAACTTGTCTAAATATCACTGTTCAGATGTGATCCCCTACCCTTTTAACAATTTCGATCTTTTTTCGCGAAAAATGTTAAAAATCAGGCCGAAATTTAACAAAATCTCCCCTTTTTCGAGCTTTTTGTTAAGTTTTCCGCTAAAACACGCTCTTTTTTAACAAAAAACGGAAAAACTGACGGTTATTGTTAAATCAGGCGTCCATTTTTAACAAAAATGACTTTTTCTACGGAAGAATGTTAAATTACCACGCTCTCCGCGCGTTTCCTTTTGTGTTACTATATCTTAAGGAATAATAAGGGAGAGGGTTTTCTCATATGATTGATTTCTATAACGCGTTTATCTCGTACAAACACGCTAAGCTCGACACTGCGATCGCTGAGCACGTGCAGAAAAATCTCGAGCATTTCCATGTTCCGCACAGACTGAGAAAAGGTCTTAAGCATGAGAAGATCACACGTATCTTCCGTGATAAGGATGAGCTGCCGATCACGAGCGATCTGACGGAGACGATCACCGACGCTCTCGAGAAGGCTGAGTACCTGATCGTTATCTGCTCAACCAATACCAAGGAATCCATCTGGGTCAAACGAGAGATCAACACTTTCCTTAAGACACATTCGCAGGACAAGGTCCTCACCGTTCTCTGCGACGGCGAACCCGACCAGGTCATTCCCGAAGAGCTCCTGTCCATGAACAAGCAGTTCGTTGATGCCAACGGAATCATGCAGACGGTCAGAGTACCTGTTGAGCCGCTCTCATGCGACTACAGACTGCCGAAGCGCAGGGCTGACAGAGAAGAGCTCCCCCGTCTCGCTTCAGCAATCCTCGGATGCTCATATGACGAACTCCAGAGAAGAAGAAGACAGTACATGATCAGACGTGCGGCAGCAGTCGTTGCTGTTGTTTTCGCAGGACTCATTGCATTGAGCACATACATGTCTTACAGCAGACAGCAGATCGACAACAGTCTTATCGAATCCCTCCGAAGCAGATCCAAGTATCTTGCAAACGAGTCTTCACAGCTCTTAGAGGATGACAAGAGAACTGATGCGGTCCAGCTCGCCCTGGCTGCACTCCCCGGCGGAGATAAAGACAAGATGCCGGTAACACCTGAAGCCATCCGCGCGATAACTGATGCAACCGCAGCTTACAGATCAAATGCCGGAATGCAGTTTGAACCCATCTGGAATTTCAAGGCAGAGCGTGCGATAACCAAGTTCATCATCTCTGAAGACGGCGGCTATATCGCAACCATCGACAAATCCGGAAACATCGACTGCTGGAATACAGACAGCCACAAGCACCTTATGTCCAAGACCAGAGACGGAGATCCGATGGATATTCTCTTCCTGGGCAAGGACTCGATCATGATCGTTTACCATACTTATGTTGAAACGTACAACGTTGAGTCAGGAAAGCTCATCTGGACATATGAAACCGGTGAACTCGGTCTTCAGGAAGGCGACGTCGAATATACAAACAACGAGGTATTCGTGCCGATAGAAAAGGGCGCCCTCGCAGTACTCGCAGCAAAAGACGGCAAGGTCAGGGATACGATTCAGCTCAAGGGCACCGTTCTTACCAAATCCGTATATGATCTCACGGTATCTCCCGACGGCAGGAAGATCGGATATTCCGATTCGAGCATTGTCTACGGTGATGACAGCATGATCCATATTTATGACCGTGACACCGGAAAGGATAATACGACCCACCTCGACACCTACTATATCCACGAAATGTATTTCGTCGATAACGACCATCTCTGCATCATGGCCAATGATTCCGTATTCGGCAATTCCGCATCGTTCAGCACCGATTTCTCTTACATAGCAGAAGGAACAGAGACCATTTATTGCTTCGACAAAACAATGAAGCAGTTATGGAAAAATGAGATGCTCTTCTCTGATGTAATCGTCGGTTTGGGAGTTAAGAATCTGCCTTCACGCAATGCCGTCGTAGCTTATGCCGGAAATGCGGCTGCAATCTACGATATTACGTCAGGAAACGAAATCAACTACTACAGAGTCGGAAGCCCGGTCGTAAACATCAACGATTCAAACAAAGACGGACTTCCCGAATTCATCTGCAACCACGGAGAATTCCTTTTCGCCAGAGATACGGATTCAAACTCTTTCGCTTCCTATAGCGTTCTCGGCAATGACATCAAATTCGGATACATAACAGACCGTATTTACATCGTCCGTTACAATACCAACGACATCATCTGTTATGATGAATTCCTGCAGGATGATGAATGGGAAGCTGTCTCAGGCTATGGCAGCAGCGATGCCGGCTCAAGCTACCAGGTTTACTGTTACGACGAGGACTATCTCATCATTGCCGCTTCAACAAATGACGTAGCCCAGATAAAAGTAAGCTTCATCGACATAAAGAAAGCAAAGCTTTTGTCTGTTGTTGAGATCGAGAATCCGGGTCAGCTGACAAACCGTTTCCACTTTGAATGCGTTGACGGTGAATACTATGGAGTCTTCGGAGAAAAGATCTTCCGTGTCGATCCCAAGAAGTGCACCGTCAAGGATATCGGCGTAACGCTTGAATACGAAACCGATGTTGTCGGCGGCAAGCTGGTCGACTGCAACGTTGAAGATGAAGAACTCATTGTTAACGTCTCCGATCTCGACGGCAAGCACGCCAAAGAGTTAACGCTTGATGATGTTGAAGACATTCACCGCTATGACAGTTTCAGAGTAAGATACGTCGAGCAGCTTGATACATTATTCATCAGTGTCAATGACCGCGTATTCATAGGAGATCTTAAATCTGAAAGGCTAACAGAACTTGAGGTTCCCAAAGGATGGGACGGAAGCTTCTCAACCACATTCTACGCAACCTCATCAGACGACGGTTCACAGATCCTCATTACAGACGGTCACTATGTTGTGGTAATGAATGATTCCTACAAGGAACAGTACACTCTGCAGTGCAACAGCTCCCACCGCTTTGGCGCCGTGTTCAAAAACGGACTCCTCTATGTTGCTGAAGATTACTATTTCGTAGTTTACAAGGGCAACAACGGAGAGCTGATCTCGAAAAAGGAAATGGAACTCTGGGGCGTCGGCGATGCCACAATGGCTTTCGATGAGCGCAGCATGCAGGTAATGGTCCAGACCGGCGACCAGATCTGCATCATCGACATGAACACATGGACCGAGATCGCGAACATCCAGGGCGCTTACTGCTACGAGCCGACAAACGACAGATTCTTTGTATATTCCTACATTTACTCCGGCAGCACTCTCCCCGGCTACATCAGACACTACACCGTAGGCGAGCTGATCGACAAGGCTGAGAGATACTTGGACGGCCAGGAACTGGATGACGTCACCAAGAGTAAGTACGGTCTCTGATAAGTAATTCAAATCAAAACAAAAGAGGTACAGGTCTTGATCCTGTACCTCTTTAATTTGCGTTGATTAAATCTTTAGAGGGGCTTATAAGTTCTCTCGAAGATATCCTTGTTGACGACGTAGATGTCGTGCTCGTCATCGGCTCTGACTGCGATGTAGTCGCCAATCTGGCCGGAATAGTACTTATCCTCGGTCCATGCCGTGAAGAGCTTAACAGGCTGCTCCAGGGGCCTTGCGAATATGATGCTGCTGCCCGTGGATCTTACCGTCTGCGCGAAAGGAAGCACGTGCTTGATCTCGCCTGTAACAGTATTCTTGATACGGGGCTCGTACTCGAACTCTCTGGTGTATCTGAAGTTTGTAAATACATAGCTGTTTAAGAGCTTCTGTTCCTTGATGGGATAGATCTCGCCCTCGATTCCGATCATGAGGTAAGCGTCCTTGTCGATGACCGTATCAACGTCTCCTTCGAGGGTTCTGATGTTGATCGGAGTGCCGCTCGGGAATACATCCGTGAGTTTAACTGCACCGAGAGACTGGGTTACCTTGTCGTAACGCTTCATCTTGGAAGTGTTGAGCGTCGTGTTCTTTGCGTAGATTACGATATAACTCTCGTAATACTCGACCATTCTCTCCTCGATGAAATCCTTTGCAGACTTTGTAAGGAGTTCGGTCTTGATCGTACCGCCGGCCTTGAGCATGTGACCGCCGCCGCCGCCGATTCCGTCTGCCAGGAATGCTGCCAGCTCGTTTGCATAAACTTCCTTGGAGCAGCTTCTGACAGAGAACTTGACCTCAAACTGGCTGACATAGAATGCGATGCAGACATCAACATTCTCGGTTTCCAGCGCGAAATCGCTTATGAGACCCAGGATGCAGGGATCGCAGGGTTCAGCCTCGATAACGAGATACTTGTTGCTCTCGTGATAATCGTAGTTCATGATCGCTCTGCCCGTTATCATCAGCTCATCAAGAGAGATGTTGGAATTGACCATGGATGTGATGATGGACTTATTGTAGATCAGGGCATCCATCATATCTCGGTCAAGCGGGTGAGAGACTTCCGATAATTTATTTGTATCTGAGAAAAGTCCGTAATAAAGTGCCGTAGCTACCAGTCTGCTCTCATTGGGATCAAAGCCTTCGCTCTTGATCATATCCCAGACAACCGTGGAGCAGCTTCCGACGTCACTGCTGATGTTGGACATGCCCTTAACTGTCTCGACTACCTTCCTGTGGTGGTCGATGATGGCAACCTTCTTCGCCTCAGTCTTGGTGACATTCTTCTCACCATACTGGCAGTCTACAGTAATAAGCAGGTCGGGTTCTTCAGAAATAAACGGTGCATACTCGACAGGGATCTCAAGTTCCTTGACCATGATCAGGAGATTACTCTTGTGGATCTCGTTTCTTCCCCTGTAGATAAACTTAACTTTCTTCTTGTTCTGCTGGAAATACCACCACAATGCATAACCTGAAGCGAGCGCGTCAGCGTCCGGATTGTCGTGACATTGAATAACGATATTCTCGTATTCCAAAAGATCTTTTAAATGCATGCACCCTACCACTATTTTCTAAATAGTCACCAAGCATTTTATCAGAAATTTCAGACAAGTGCATTACAAGAATAAAACGTTTTGTGTCAACAACCTGTCTTTTGACGACAATTTCGGAGGTAAATTACCGTTTCAGGACAGATTTTATGATTTTGCCGACCAGGAGCTTTAACAGGAGCGGACCTGCCAGACCCACGATGAAGTATGCCAGCTTGAACTGCGGATACCGGTCCCAGATGTAATAAGACAGCGCCCTGAACGAACCGGTGTCAAATCCCGGAACGGCTGAGATGTTGTTATTTACGAACAGCAGGATGCAGTTGATCACGTTAAAGAAGAACAGATGGAATCCCATAATGAAGAACGTGTTCTCCGAAATGTAATTAACCACCCTGTTGTCACCTACGGCGTCTCCGATGATGCCCGCGACGGTCACCCAGAACAGGATTCCGATAACGGATGAGATGAGCGGCGTTACGTAATAAGGACTCGTGAACCCTCCGAGATTATAGAGGCTGTTCATGATGATGTCTTTCGGGTTGGGCACGCACATCATTCTCGCAACGTTGAGGAGCAGCAACAAGATCAGGAGGATGACATTGCCGCCCTTGTTGAGCTTGTCGAGTGCCGGCTCGATCTTCTCCCTGTACAGGACCCCGAGTTCCATGAACGGCAGGAAGAATACGCACTTCAGCGGCTGCAGGAGCAGGAAATAAACCTGCGAGTCACCATAGGTATTTGCGCTCCAAACTACCGCGATGTTGAGGATCGCAAAGATGACGAACGCTACGATGGAGTTCCATTTCTTTCCAAAGGCCTTTTTGAGGACTGCGTAGACCAGCGTTACTAAAAGAAGCGACGGGACGAACCACATGGGACTCGTGAGCAGGACCGGATAGCCGACCGTGAATACGTTCACTACCGGAAGTATGAATGTCTCTGCCGTCAGCGGCTGGACCGCCCCGAACTTATAGCTGTTTATGGCCCACTCGAGCCAGAACATGACAACGCCGATAACCACGAACGGGATGAGCAGCGACTTCCCCTTCTTCTTCACATACGCGCCGAGATCGGTCTTCTCATCCACCTTGTTGAAGTATCCGGAGATGAATATAAAGAGCGGCATGAAGAAAGATTCATACGGGATGAATGAATTCAGGAGATTGATCGAGATGTTGCAATGGAGGTCAACGACCATGATGATTCCGAGCGCGGACAAAACCATAAATTTCTTATTGGTCTTCTTTGCCGTAATGGAATTGCCAGCCATTAAATAAACCTCCGGACTGCCTGTAAGCCTTGAATCAGTTAATTATATCAAGAAATCAAGCAGCCTTGACAGCCTCCAATATCGGCTCCAGATAAGACCTGTCCGTCCAGTCGCGGCCGTTGTTCTCATCGCCTTCCATCAGGGCCTCTTCCCAGACTTCACGGTCCTTGGGGTCCTTTTTGGCAACTGACGAACGGAGCATCTTGCAGAGTGTCCTGTCCGCAAAAGTCATAGACTTCAGATCGTAAGTGCCCCTGCAATAGAATACGGGGATGCCTGCGAGGTCGTCCTTCAAGTTCCTGGCAATGACTTCATCGATGAATTCCTTAACGTACGGTGATGCGCCGCATGCGTATGCGATGATCTTCTTATCCCTGATCTTACCGATGTTCTTTTTGAGGAACGACGTAAACGCGAAGCCTGATGCGTAGATTCCGCCGCCAACGATTATGGTGTCGCAGGAAGCCAGGTCATCTGCCTTCACTTCCTTTACCGATACACAGCGAAAGCCGGTCTCCTCCGAGAGCCACTCCGCATACTTTTTGCTTGCACCATATTTAGATTTATATACAATAATTCCACTCATTTATACTGCCTCCGTGAGGTTCTTCTCTATCCTCGTGATCGTCTTGATGGTCGTCTGAATGTCCTTTTCCGGGATGCCTTCAAACATCTTCATCATGATCTTCATGCTCATCCCGTTGTTCTTCTCGCAGAACTTCATGCACTTTTTGGTAAGCACGATGCGCTGCTTGCGTTTGTCTGCAGGATCTGTCTGGAACTCAATGAATTCCTTGCTCTCGAGCTTCAACAGGATCTGCTTTACATTCTGGTGCGAGCTGCCGAGGATGTCCGACAGCTCCTTGAGCGTCGGAGGTTCCTTGCACATGTTGATGCACACGATCGCAAAAAACTGCTTCCAGCTGATCTCCTTCATCACGTTGTCCGCCATTGCCTGGAAGCGGTTCTCGAACGCGCTCAAAAGGCCCAGCAGATAGTAATTTGAAGGTATTCCGTCGAAGTTTAACCGGTTGCTGTTGATGGTATCTTCAATGTTCATATGATTCTCCCTTATTCCTTCTCCTGCCGCCGTTTCACGACAGGTAATATATTACCCGTTATGGTAACATGTTACCCATTTGTTGTAAACCCCCTTTTTGTCCCACGTGGAACATGTTATTATTTATGTGTTGCAGATCAATTCGTTATTCGCGTTCTGCAGCCGCGACGCCTGATGGCGGGGTTACTAATGATAAGAACCTTAGAATCTCATCATGAATGACAAAGAAGTCCGCAAAAATGTGCGGTAAGTTTTGCTGTTCGTGAAAGGAGGTTCTTTTTTTATGTCACACGAAAGCGAATTCAATTACTTCGAGAAGATGGCCCATTGGAGCTTTGACGAGTTTGGAATACACTCGGAGAGCTTAACGGACTGGGACCTGTATGCCCTGCTGGAATCCTTTGCCACACCGGATTCACGCATCCTCGATCTCGGCACCGGCGGCGGCGAGAAGGTCCTCACCTGCTTCCCCGACTGCGCAGAGATCCTGGGCACGGACTACTCGCCCCAAATGGTTGAGACCGCCCGCCAGAGTCTTGCAAAAAGCGGCAGGAAAAACATCTCGTTCAGGGTCATGGACAATTTCAACATGGACGTGCCGGATGAACATTTCGACATCGTCGTCGCGCGCCACACATGCACTGTTGCAGAACAGGTCTTCAGGTGCCTCAAGCCCGGCGGTCATTTCCTCATCCGCGGCGTCGACAAGTACGACTGCTGGAGCTTAAAGCTCGATTTCGGAGGCGGCCAAAGCTTCGACGATCCCAAGCCAGTTTCCATCTGCGACTACGAGAGCATTCTGGCAGCAGGTTTTACGGATGTCGAGCTTGTTCCGATCCACACCCGCGAGTATTTCAAGGACCGCGAGACGTTCAGGGAGTTCCTCAAGGTAGTGCCGATCTTAAACGGCGTATCCATTGAGGGCGAGCCTCTGGATGAGGGTCTTCTCGACAGCTACATCGCCAAAAACACCGTCGGCGGCAGGATCCTGCTGCTAAGAAACTACTACGGAATAACCGCCGTAAAGCCCTTTTGATCCGAAATTATGCATTTCGCGACGCCCAAAGTGCCACTCACGACACTTTGGGTTTTTCTGCCGAAATTTTCTGTAAGATGACAGTGTCAAAAGCAAAACACAAACAGAAAACGAGGAAAACAGAATATGGATTACGTAAAAGGCTGTGACATTTTTGGTCTGTCAAATTTCAATTTAAAGAGAATCGCAAACGGCAAGATTGAGATCGAAGAGAGCTTGCAGAATGTGCTTTCTTACGAAGTATTGAGCGACATGCTCGCCGAAGCAAAAATAAACTTTACCGACGGCAACGGCAAGATCATCAAGGGCATGCCCACCGCAGAGATCTTTGTAATGACCAAAAAGATCGACAGAAAGAAATACATCATCGGCGTATCCGTCATCAAGAGGATCGCCGGCGAACCTTCAGGAAAAACAGGTCCTGACGCATGGTTCGAATCATCAATAGATTCAGTTATCGAAGACAAGAGATTCTTCGCACAGGGATTTGAAAAAGAAATGGAAATGTTCGACCAGCACATGATCGAACACTTCAAGAGCGCGGTAGGCAGCGGCCAGATCAGGGAAGCTGAATACCAGAATAAGATAATATCAAGAGCTCCGGGCAAGAAGGTTCTCGGAATCTACCTCAGCAGCACGGCAATCTTCATTGCCATGATCATCGTCTGGGGCCTGATCTTCAAGAATTTTGCACTCGGAATCTGCTTCGCACTTTGCTTCACAAGCTGTTTTGCAGTAGTAACAAACAAGACAAAGTCCGAAGAAAAAGACCTGTCACAGACAGGACTCTGATTCAGTAAAAAAGCTAACGCTTTTGACATAGGTGCCGGCTATTTTCGTTGACTTTTACTGTTTTCCGTCGACGGAACGCCGGCACCATTTATTTGTCAGAACACTCGAAAGATGTAAAATTACTAACGGCAAAAACAGAATAAATATGGGGTAAAGTTATGAATCTGAAAAAATGCATTTCAATTGTGATGGTCATTGTCGTCATGGCAGGCTGCATCTGCTCCTGTGCAAACAAGAACGGCAATCACATTCCGCACCGCTACGCATCTGCGGAAGAAGGCCGCGAGCTGATGCTCTCAAACAACGAGAATTATTACGACAGATTCTCGCAGAACGATCTTGATTTCAAGATGAAGAAGACCGGCGCCACGATGGACGAATATAAGGAATATGCCGGCAAGCAGGTAATCGACTTCAATTTTTGGGAGAAGAATTACATCGACAGCTGCATAAGGAACATGGAAAAGCTCCTCGACAAAAACGGCTATACCCTCCCGCCCATCGATGAGATCGTATTCATCAAGACAACAATGCAAGAAGAGCCCGGCGCTTCAGGCTACACACACGGCACACAGATCTATCTGCAGAGCGATATCATCACGGTATATTCAATCGGACACATCATGCCCGGATTCGATGAGTATTTCCAGCACCTGCTGTGGCACGAACTGTTCCACTGCCTCACAAGAAACAACCCGGATTTCAGAGCAGACATGTATTCCCTGATCCACTTCACGGTTACAGATCACGATTTTGAAGTACCGGACAGCGTATTTGAATACCGAATTACAAACCCTGACGTTGAACACCACAATTCTTACGCCACATTCATCATCAACGGCGAACCCGTCGACTGCTTTACGGAATATGTAACGACCAAGCACTATGCCGAAGCACAGGCAAGCTTCATGACATGCAGTGAGACGGCTCTCGTACCGATAGACGGAACGGATATCTACTACACACCTGAACAGGCATCGAACTTCGATGAAGTATTCGGCAAAAACACAAGCTACGTAACGGACCCTGAAGAGTGTATGGCTGATAATTTCGCAGATGCCATGATGTACGGCATCAACGGCCAGAACAACGAGGGCTATCCGAATCCGGAGATCATCCAGGGAATCATCGACCGCCTGAGCAAGTAAGCGCTCTGTCGCGGCCCCCCCCTCAAACCACGCCAAGTATAAAGACCTTTGCAACTAGTTAATTTGCCGCAGGCAAATTTTGTTCGTACGTTGCAAAGGTCTTTTATCTTGGCGCTCCAAGCAGGAATTGAACCCGCATCTACGGTACCGGAAACCGCCATTCTATCCATTAGACTATTGGAGCATCAGAAGAATTATACTTTATCTTCCTCAGGCTTGTCAGCAGGAGTCCGGTTGGCGTCGAGGATCTTGAGAAGACCCACGATCTCCTGGACTGTCTTGTCCTGCTTAACAGATGAGGGTTTAAACAGCATGTAAGGAACGGCGCCTGTAGCGTTGATGGTAACGCGCGCACCGTAGAATTTGTCACGCATGAGAGCACCCAATGCCTGCATGTCGATCTGCAGATTGGGATTTAAGTACAGTCTTACGCCAGCGTTCTTGATGGATGCCTTTGTAAAGCCCAGAGGACCTGCAAGAGATCTCAGGAGCGAGATTCCGGATAATATGAATACTTCCGAAGGAGCATCGCCGTAACGGTCAGTAACTTCATCAAGGAAATCGCTGTAATCTTCAAGATTTCTGATGTCGCCGATCTTACGGTAGCAGGTCATTCTGGCAGCTTCGTCCTGGATGTAGGAAGCAGGAATGTATGCGTCGTAATCGACCTCAACGGTAAAGCCTTTCTCCGTGCTCTCTGAGTGTCCGGTGAGGACATCAGTGTCGAGAACTTCGTCTTTGCCGGACTTAAGGAGACGCACTTCCTCATCCAGAAGTCGGCAGTAAAGTTCATAACCGATAACGTCCATCTGGCCGTGCTGTTCAGCGCCAAGCAGGCTTCCTGCACCACGGACTTCGAGGTCACGCATGGCAATTCTGACACCGGATCCGAGTTCGGTAAATTCGCGCAGAGCGTTAAGTCTCTTCGTTGCTTCCTCGTTGAGGACAGCATCAGCGTTATAAGTGATGTAAGCGTATGCCTGTCTGTCAGAACGGCCTACTCGTCCCTTGATCTGATAGAGCTGAGACAGGCCGAAGCGGTCTGCGTTCTCAACGATCAGGGTATTTACGTTGGGCATGTCGACACCGTTCTCGATGATGGTCGTGCATACGAGAATGTCGTACTTGTTTTCAATAAAGTCGTTAACCACGGCCTCGAGACCGTTCTCAGGCATCTGACCGTGAGCATATGTAACGCGGACGCCCGGCATGGCTTTCGCGAGGGAGTCAGCAACCTTATCTATGTCAGACGTCTTGTTATACAGATAGAAGATCTGGCCGCCGCGCGCGATCTCACGCATGCACGCCTGGGTAATGATCTGCTCATCGTAGCCCATTACATATGTCTGGACGGCACGTCTGTTGAACGGCGCTTCCTCCAATGTTGAGATATCCCTGATACCTGACAGCGACATGTGGAGCGTTCTCGGAATAGGCGTAGCAGAGAGCGACAATACGTCGACGTCAGTCTTCATGGACTTGATCTTCTCCTTGTGGTTAACGCCGAACCTCTGCTCCTCGTCAACTACGAGAAGTCCCAGATGGGGCGGCTGCACGTCATTGGAGAGGACCCTGTGCGTACCGATGATGACATCGATCTTGCCGTTCTTGATATCAACGAGATTCTGCTTGATTACCTGCTGCGGAACGAATCTTGAGAGCTGGCAGACGTTTACGGGGAAGTCCTTTACCCTTCGCATGAAGTTCTCATAATGCTGCTGTGCCAGGAGCGTTGTAGGCGCGAGCATGATCGCCTGACGGCCGTTCATTACCGCCTTGAATATCGCTCTGAAAGCAACCTCCGTCTTACCGAATCCGACGTCTCCGCACAGGAGTCTGTCCATCGGCCTCTCGGATTCGAGGTCCGCCTTTATCTCATGAACCGCGCGGAGCTGGTCGTCAGTCTCCACGAACGGGAACTTATCTTCGAAAAGCTTCTGCTGCTCGTCATCCGGAGCGCACGCAAAGCCCTTATTTACGCTTCTTGCGGCATAGATCTTGAGGAGGTCGTAAGCAACCTTCTTGATCGCTTCCCTTGCGCGGGATACGGACTTCTTCCACTCGTCGCCGCCGAGCCTTGAGAGCTTCGGCTCCTTCTCGCCCGGACCCACGTATTTCTGCAGGGAATCCAGATTCTCAGGCAGGATGTAGAGAGTCTCACCCTTTGCATAAGTGAGCTTTAAATAGTCCTTACGGATCTCGCCGACCTTCATGTTGATGAGGCCTTCGTAGCGGCCGACACCGTGTTTGTCGTGTACTACATAGTCTCCGGGGCTGATCTCGCTGAAGAAATTGATCTTGTTGCCGCTCTTCTTTTTGGACGGGCGTTTCTGCTCGGCACCATAGAGCTCCTGCTCACCGAGAACGGTAATGCCCAAAAGCGGATATGTAAATCCGGCCGGCAGCGGGCTGTCGATAATGTCGTGGAAACAGTCGTATTCAGAGAGGCGCTCTTTTAACGCCTCGCTTCTCCTGCCGTGATGGGCAACGAGATATACGTCTTTGTTCTTCTTGAGAAATTCTGCGAGCTCTTCAGCGCGTCCGGAGAAGTTATCAGCCGGAAAACCCGTAACCGTATGGGTTGTACCGCCCGGCAGACCGTTACCCGAAGACTGGAACATTGATAAAGTAACAATGTTACCGAGGTTATCGAGCGACCTCATGAGCTTGCTCAAGTTCACGATCGCAGACGGAGAGCATGTCGGAGCGATACCGATCTCGAAAGATTCACGGCACCTCTGTGCGTACTCGCCTGCATATGCATTAAGGCGTGCGTCAATGTCGACCATCTCGTCGGCAAAGACCACAACATCGTCTTCATTAATGTAATCTATAGCAGTCTGGAAATCCTCAAGGATCAGACCGAGCCATCTGGCGATACCCGTGGGCTCAATGCCGTTCCTGATCTTCTCGGCGTCACCCGTAGCGGTCCTCGACAGGAGTTCGGCAGCACGCCTGACCTCCCTGGTGGCCGTATTCATCTTCGCCAGATCTTCCTGGACACGCTCGAGGATCATGTCAGCGATCTCGTCACGGCGGTCCTCAGGGAACGCAAAACAGCTTGCAGGAACAGCCATAGTCTCTTCGAGCTGGCCTGTGGATCTCTGTGTCTCCCTGTCGAAAGTCTTGATCTGGTCGATCTCAGTATCAAAGAAACTGATTCTGACGGGCTCCGTATACGAAGGTGAATAGATATCTACGATGTCGCCTCTTACGGAGAATTCGCCCTTCTCCATTACCTGAGGAACATTCTCGTAGCCATTAAGGACGAGCAGGTCGACCAGCTCGTCACGCTCCATCTCAAGGCCTACCTTGAGCTTGATTATCCTCTTCTCAAATACCTTAGCAGGCTCGAGCTTATTTATCAGGGCTCCTGCCGTGATTACGGCAGCTCCGAAACCGCCCGTAACAAGCTCTGACAAAGCCACGGAACGGCTGAGCTCCAATTCCCTGGAAGATGCCTCCGCGCTAACGAGAGACAATTCAGAGGGCACGAGGAGCGTAACCGGCTCGTCAGTAAAAGCCGCACAGTAAGCTGCGGTGCTCCTCGCACGTGCCGCGTCAGGTTCGATGAATACTGCCTTTCGATCGTTAAGGCGTGCCAAAGCCATGGCAACAAAGACCTTCTGCTCAGCGCAGAGGCCTGTAATGTTAAGGTGTTTCCCCGTTAATAAACTCCGGGAGAAAGCGGAGGCGAGCTCATTGTCGGATTCGATCCTGCCAAGGAGCTCAATGAGTCTGTTATCCATTGGAGATGATCTCCTCTACAGCCTCGCAGGCTTTGACAAATGCATCATTTAAGAGCTTCCGCTCATCCTGCGGAACCTCTGACAAAACATAATTGACCAGATCCCAATGCTCAGGGACGGGACCTGTACCTATTCTGACACGGGGGAAATCCTGTGTGCCGAGCAGCTGGATCACGGATCTCATGCCGTTGTGCGTACCGGCACTGCCCTTTGGTCTCACCCTGATGGTGCCCTTGGCAATGTCGATATCGTCGTAAACGGTAATGATGTTCTTGGGCTCTACCTTATAGAATTTGCTGATCTCTGCCAGGCACTCACCGGAGTTGTTCATGTAAGTGGTGGGCTTGATGATGATGACATCCTGCCCTGCTATCTTACCCTTGCCCCAGAGGCCCTTATACTTCTCTTTCCCGAGAAAAATGCCGTGTTTATCCGCGAGCATATCTACAGCGAGATAGCCCATGTTATGCCATGTATAAAGATACTGCTTTCCCGGATTTCCGAGCCCGGCAACGATCCACATAATTATATGTCCGCTACTAAAATCAGACCTCAGAACGTCTGTCGTCTAATCTGATGTAGTTCTCACCTCTGATACGGCTCTTGTCAGCTACCCAGCGCTCTTTGTTGAGCTGCTTGGATCTGCCGATACCGAGTGAGAGCGGAGGTACGTCTGTTGTGATGGTGGAACCTGCAGCGATGTAGCAGTCCTTACCAAGAACAACGGAAGATACGATATTGGAGTTACCGCCGATAAATACGTTATCTTCGATCGTACAACCGATCTTGTCCTGACCGTCGAAGTTACATGTAACTGTTCCGCATCCGAAGTTAACGTTGCGGCCGACCTTCGAGTCACCGATGTATGTGAGGTGGCGCGCACGTGTGTACTCACCGATGTCTGAACCCTTGACCTCGACATAAGCGCCAAGTGTGACGTGATCGTCGATCCTGGATTCAGGTCTGATATGTGTGAAAGGTCCGATACGGCAGTCCTTGCCGATGGAGCTTGAAGATACGATTGAGTTATCAACTACTGTACCGTCGCCGATGTCTGAGCAGTCGATTCTCGTATTTTCACCGATGATGCAGTCTTCACCGATGTTTGTGTTACCGATAAGGGTTGTGCCCGGGAGGATGACTGTATCCTGGCCGATCTCAACCGCATGGTGGATCCATGTAGCGTTGGGATCAACGATCTCTACGCCGTTTCTCATGTGGCGGTCGAGAATCCTGTGGTTCATGATGTTTCTGACCTCAGCGAGCTGCTTTCTGTCATTAACTCCCCTGGTATCGTCGAAATCGCATACAACGGCACCTACCGTGTAGCCGTCGTCGATGAGGATTCCGATGGTATCTGTGAGGTAATACTCCTTCTGGGCGTTATTTGCGCCGATCCTGCCCAGTGCTGAGAGGAGCAGAGGAGTTCTGAATACATACATCGAAGAGTTGATCTCTCTTGTCTTGAGTTCTTCAGGTGTGCAGTCCTTATGCTCTACGATCTTAAGAACGTTACCGTCAGCACCTCTGATGATTCTTCCGTAACCTGTCGGGTCGTCAGCCTCTGCCGTAATGAGGATTGCGGCACAGGATGATGCCTCACTGTCGAAAGCATCCAGAGCCTTCTTGATTGTCTCTGCCGAAACCATCGGGCAGTCACCCGGAAGAACGATCGTAAGGCCGTCTCTGCCCTCGAGGAAAGGTGCTGCCTGCATGACTGCGTGGCCTGTACCTCTCTGCTCTTCCTGAAGCACATAAGCTACATTCTCGCCCAAGATGCTTCTGATCTCTGCCTGCTGTTCACCTACGATATATACCTGATCCTGGCAGCCTGCCTCCTGAAGAGCATCAGCTACCCATTGGATAATCGGTTTGCCCGACACCTGGAACACGACTTTGGAGTGCTTGGACTTCATTCTCGTGCTTTTACCTGCCGCCATAACAACCGCGCTAATTTCCATATATAAACCTCTTAAATTGTTAAATTCGGGAATACCCTCAGTATTATAGCAAATCTTTACTTTGTAATAAATGAAGAGCCCCGCACTTAATGGGACAAAGTGCAGGGCTTTAAATTTTGGGTTTATCAGCTCGAAAGCATTTACGCTTCAGCCTTTGCTGTATTAGAGACCCTCAACGGAAGCGATAGCCTCACGCATATTTGCCTCAGATTTCTTGAGGAGCTGGTACTCTTCTTCTGTAAGACGCATGTCGATGATCTTATCAACGCCGTTTGCACCGATGAGTGCAGGAACGTCCAAAGTAACACCGCTGATACCATATTCACCGTTAAGTCTTGTGGATACTGTTCTGATTGTGTGCTCGTCTTCTGTGATGCTTCTGAGAAGTGTTGCAGCGCTTACAGCGATACCGTTGAATGTAGCGCCCTTGAGCTTGATGATCTCAGCACCGGAAGACTTTGTCTTCTGTGCGATCTCAGCCTTAACATCCTCACCGAAAGGAATGCCAATAGCTTCTGCATACTCGTCGATGGACATACCTGCAACGTGAGTGTGGCTCCATGCAGGGAACTGTGTCTCACCGTGCTCACCGAGGATATAACCGTGAACGTTTCTAACGTCAACGCCGAGCTTTCTGGAGATAAGAACTCTGAAACGTGCTGAGTCGAGGTTTGTTCCGGAACCGATGATCTTGTTGGAAGGAAGTCCTGACCACTCAGCTACCTTATATGTAACGAGGTCGCAAGGATTGGAGATAACCATGATTACGCCCTTGTTGTAGTACTCCATGACACTGTCTGTGATCACGTGAGCGAGCTTTACGTTCTTCTTAGCGAGGTCGAGTCTTGTCTCGCCTTCTTTTCTGGGGATACCTGCAGTGATGATGATGCAGTCTGCATCCTTAACATCAGAGTAGTCACCTGCGTGAATGTACATATCGCCGATGAACGGAAGTCCGTGGCTGATATCAAGTGCCTCACCCATTGCCTTGTCCTTATTTACGTCAATAAGAACGAGCTCAGAGCAGAGCTGTTGCATAGCGATTGCGAAAGCAGTGGTTGATCCTACTGCACCTGCGCCGATAATTGCGACTTTAGTTCCTTCTTGTTTATACATGTCTCATATGCCCCCTTTTGTAGCAGTATGAATGATATCAGTAAAGAATATTCAAATAAAGTCATTATTCGTTAGGATTTTTACCTAAAAAATGCACTCCCGACCGCCCGTGAGAGTGTAATTTGATAATTTGATTATCAAACTTTTTTCTTAACGAAATATGTCATTATTCCCTTGTTTTAGAGCTTTTTAGTCCTTTTAATCGAATTGACGGTTTTTGCGGGAGTGGCTATAATAAATGCATAGATGAGGCATTACCTAACAGGCGGTTGTCCTCAGTGTTGGATTAAAACAATAAGCCGAACCTGGGACGAGGGCGGCTTATTTCTTTGTATTACCCTTTAGATTCATTAACCAGTTCAATTACAGCATCCTTTATCTCGGGCGCATGTTCCACAAGATACTTTTCCCTGTACGAATAGTCGTGACTGTTTCCGTTCCATTCGCTGTAACAAGACAGCTCAGCGATGATGACCACATTGCCTTCCACATAAAACATCGCGTGTATGGTCGCATCGCTGACATAGGGCATCTCCCCTTTGAACCAGTTTGACCCCTCTTCGCTTACATAGTGCTCCGACTTTGTAGCCCTGTACCACTCTTCGTATGCGGCGCGGGCCTGCTCTTCGGTGTCATAGACTTCATAGCTGTATTCCGAGATGCCCCCGTTTTGCTTGTTTGTACTGATCTCCAGGAATGTGCCTTTTGTATTAAATTGTCTCTTGGTTATTGTCCAGCCGCCGCGCTCAATATAGTTAATTTCATTTATCTCAAAGGGATAGTTCGTGACATATGCCGGACCTTTTCGCCTGTTAAGCACGATCAGAACAGCTGCTGCGGATAACAAAACCACAGCCAGCGCGATACATAACGGTATCAGTACTTTTTTCATCTTTTAGTCCCCCTTACTCCCGAAAACCATCTTTATTATATTCATCTATCCTTATAAACAAAAACGGCGCAAGACCGGATGGTCTCACGCCGCTATAAATTTTAGTTAGAACTTAAGATCAGATCTCCTGAGGGAGTTCCAGTGTTCTTTCTGCGTTGAGCTTAGCGCAGAGTTCCACAAACTTGTCGAGAGCTACGCCCTGGAGCTGCTTGTTGGAGCCTCTTACGTTAACAGATACTGTGTTCTCAGCTGCTTCCTTATCGCCTACAACGAGGATATAAGGATCCTTCATCTGCTTAAACTTCTTGATCTTGTCTCTCATGTTGACGTCTGTTAAGTCGGATTCAACTCTTACTCCGGCCTTTGTAAGTGCATCAACAACCTTCTGTGCATATTCGTTGTGCTCGGGTCTGATCGGTACAACTGCTACCTGATAAGGGTTGAGCCAGAACGGGAATGCACCCTTGAAGTGCTCAGTGATGATACCGATGAAACGCTCGAAAGAACCGAAAATGGCTCTGTGGATAACGATAGGCATCTTCTGAGCGCCATCCTTGTCAACGAATGTGAGCTCGAAGTTATGAGGGAGCTGGAAGTCGAGCTGGACTGTTCCGCACTGCCACTCACGGCCAAGAGCATCCTTGATCTGGAGGTCGATCTTAGGTCCGTAGAACGCACCGTCGCCCTCGTTGATCTCATAGTTGCCGTCACCGTACTTCTCGTCGAGGATAGCCTTGAGGGAAGCCTCAGCAGAGTTCCATGACTCGATATCGCCCATGAAATCGTCCGGTCTTGTTGAGAACTCGGCACGGTATGTGATACCGAATGTCTTGTAGATCTCGTCTGCGATAGCGATAACGTCCTTGATCTCGTCCTTGATCTGGTCAGGTGTTACGAATGTATGGTCGTCATCCTGACGGAACTCCTGAACTCTGAACAGACCGTTCATCTGGCCTGACTTCTCCTTACGGTGGAGTACGTCATACTCACTGTAGCGGATAGGAAGTTCCTTATATGAGTGCATTGTGCGCTTGTAAGCCATCATTGCGTTAGGGCAGTTCATCGGCTTTGCAGCCATTGTGTCCTCAGCTTCGTTGGAATACTGCTCAGGAGCCTCTTCGCCATTAACAGCATCAGTAGCGTTAACGCCCTTTGTGATACCGGGAACGATGAACATGTTGTTCTGATAGTGTGCCCAGTGTCCTGAAATGAGCCAAAGCTTCTTGTTGTTGATCAGAGGTGCGGAGATCTCTGTGTAACCATGAGCGCCCTGGAGCTCTCTGGAGTACTTCATGAGTTCCTGATAGAGGATCCAACCCCTGGGGAGCCAGTAAGCCATACCCGGAGCTGTCTCACGGAACATAAAGAGGTCAAGAGCTGTACCGATCTTCTTGTGGTCTCTCTCCTGAGCTTCCTTAAGCCATGCGAGGTGAGCCTTGAGTTCATCCTTGGAAGGGAAAGCAAAGAGATAGATTCTCTGGAGCTGGTCTCTCTTCTCGTCACCTCTCCAGTAAGCGCCTGAAACATTCTTGATCTTGAATGCAGCGCTGAAGAGATCCTGTGAATTGTCTACGTGAGGACCACGGCAAAGGTCGATAAAGTCATCACCTGTGTTATATGTTGAAATTGTCTCGCCTGCGGGCAAGTCATTAATGAGTTCTGTCTTGAACTTCTGGCCCTTAAATATCTCGAGGGCTTCTTCCTTAGAGATCTCCTTACGTGTCCAAGCTTCTCTGCGCTTGATGATCTCGTGCATCTTCTCTTCGATAGCCGGGAAGTCTTCTTCTGTGACTGTTCTCGGAAGGATAAAATCATAGTAGCATCCATCCTCGATTTCCGGTCCGATCGCATACTGTACCTCTGATCCGAAGATCTCAATAACTGCCTTAGCCATGATGTGGGCCAAAGAGTGACGGTACACCTTCATTACTTCTTCTTTTTCCATTTTAAAAATCCTCCTCTAGAGTTTTATGCGCAGAACCGCTGCGCAGAATTTTAAGATTGTACCACAAATGAGAGAAAAATGCCGTTTATATAAGGTTTATATACATATATAGATATAAATGCCTATATCAGAACGTTTGTTCACAAAGAAAAAGCCCTCCCGATTGACGGGAGAGCTTCTGTTTCCTTGGCGGAGGCTGTGGGATTCGAACCCACGTGGCCCGTGAAGGCCAAACAGTTTTCAAGACTGCCTCGTTATGACCGCTTCGATAAACCTCCATACCTAAAGGCACTTAAGTATACATAAATCCGAGCAAGTTTGCAAGTCCCTCCCTGAAACCCACGAAAATATGGCCTCTTAGGCACCTTAGGATAAGTTCCGGATTACTGACAGAGGATGTCGATCAGTCTGTCGAGGTCCTCGTAGTCCTTATAGTCGATTACGATACGGCCGTGGCCTGTGGAGTTATCCAGGACCTTGAGCTTGACCTTTGCACCCAGTGTCTTCTTGAGACGAGTCTCAACTTCTTTTGAGCTTAATTCAAAACGGAGATCTGTCTCGATAGGTTCATTCTTCTTTGCAGGGTTGTTCTGAGCTTCGATGTACTTCCTTACAAATACCTCAGACTGTCTTACGTTCAGATCACGTGTCATGATGTAATCTGCAACCTTGCGCTGATCCTCCTTCTCCTTGAGTCCGAGGATAACCTTTGCGTGACCTTCTGAGAGGTCTCCTCTGCTGACGAACTCCTGGAGAGATTCATCAAGGTTAAGGATACGGATCGTATTAGCGATTGTTGTTCTCGGCTTACCAAGTTTCTTAGCAAGCTGCTCCTGAGTGAGCTTGTGTGTCTTGAGAAGGTTCTGCATAGCTGAAGCTTCTTCAATGGGATTTAAGTCTTCTCTCTGAATATTCTCGATGAGAGCCTGTTCCATAGTCTCTCTGTCTGTGAGATCTCTAACGATGGCAGGGATTACTGAGAGCTCTGCAATACGAGCTGCTCTCCAACGGCGCTCACCTGCTACGATCCTGTAACCGTCACCCTTACGCTGAACGATGATAGGCTGGATAACACCATTCTCCTTAATTGATGAAGCAAGCTCATTAAGAGCGTCATCATTAAACACCTTACGGGGCTGGCCGTTGTTAGGGGAGATGTCATTGATCTTAAGTTCTACTACTGAATCACCCTTGTTCTCAGGAATACCGGAAACGGACAACAGAGCCTCAAGGCCCTTGCCCATCGCAGACTTGGAAGCTGCTGCATTCTTGGCGATAGGAGCCTTCTTTGCTACAGGTTTTGCAACGACTTTTGCTGTTGTCTTTGCTTCTGCTCTAACTGCTTTCTTAGCAGGAGCAGCCTTCTTCGGAGCTGCCTTAACTGTCTTCTTATCAGGTGCTGCCTTCTTCGCTGTTGTCTTAGAAACAGGCTTTACTGCTTTCTTTGCTGCTGTTTTCTTAGCAGCTGTTTTAGCTGTTGCCTTGGTTGTTGCTTTTGCTGCTGTTTTCTTCATGGGTGCTTTCTTTGCTATGGGCTTCGCAGCTGCCGTCTTCTTCATGGGAGCTTTCTTGGCAACCGGCTTTGTAACTGCTGTCTTCTTCATCGGTGCCTTCTTAGCTACAGGCTTTACTGCCTTTGTACCAGTCTTCTTATCTGCAGCCTTCTTTGTAGTCTTCTTAGCTGTATTTGCCATATTAATCAGTTCTCCTTATTTAACTCTCTTTAATATTTCCTTAACCAATGACTCATACGCCTTGGCTCCCTTTGAATTCTTATCGTAATCACAAATGGCAAGTCCGTGGCTTGGTGCTTCTGCGAGTCTTACGTTTCTCGGAATTACAGTTTTGAAAACTTTAGGTCCGAAGAATTTATCAGTTTCTTCTTTAACCTGTCTTGAGAGTTGAGTTCTCAAGTTGAACATTGTGAGAACTACTCCCAAAATATCGAGATCAGGATTGAGTTTTTTCTTAACAATGCTGATTGTATCCATGAGCTGTGAGAGACCCTCGAGAGCATAATATTCACCCTGGATCGGAATGACCAATTCATTAGCTGCCGTAAGGGCATTGATTGTCAGCAAACCCAATGACGGCGGGCAGTCCAGCACTATGAAGTCATACGCATCAACAATAGGTTTGATGGCATTTTTGAGTATCTGTTCTCTGGAAATTACTGTTACTAATTCTACCTCTGCTCCTGCTAAATTTATGTTAGTAGGGCAGATCTCAACATTCTCTGCATTTGTCTCATAGATTACTTCTGAGATGGGAGCTTCGTTGATAAGTACATCGTAAATTGTCTGATCAAGCTCGCGCTTATCAATGCCAAGTCCGCTTGTTGCATTTGCCTGCGGATCCATATCGATCAGGAGAACCTTCTTCTTTTTCTTACCAAGGAAAGCGGCAAGATTGACTGCGGTCGTTGTTTTACCAACTCCGCCTTTCTGGTTTACAAGAGCAATTACTGTCGCCATATTCTACTCCTTAATTATATTAGTTTCTTATTAATATACGTCCATTCTAACACTCTATTTCAAATTTCAATACGCTAATTTGGTGTATTTTGACACAAAATGTTCTACGTGGAACATTTTTCTTTATATCATCATGTTACATTTCATCTTTTACTCAATTGTTCCACGTGGAACAATTCCCATTTTTCAAACAAGATTATTCAAAATTTGTTTTTGATCAGTTTTCATATTTCTTATCAAATCTTTTCTAACTTAACTAATTGTTCCACGTGGAACATACAAAACAAAAACGGGTACAACATAAGCTGTACCCGTTATAATCATTGTTTTGTAAGTCTGATATCAGTTATCGATATTAGCTAACTTAGCGTTCTCCTGGATGAATTCCTTACGAGGCTCAACCTGGTCACCCATGAGGAGGTTAAATGTTTCATCTGCTTCCTGGGCATCCTTGAGTGTTACTCTCAAGAGCTTTCTTGTTACAGGATTCATTGTTGTATCCCACAGCTGCTCTGAGCTCATCTCACCGAGACCCTTGAATCGCTGGATCAACGGGTTATCCCACTTATGTTCAGCCTTGATTTGCTCGATTTCCTTATCGTCATAAGCGTAATAAGCTTCATCACCCTTATACACCTTATAGAGCGGAGGGCAAGCGATATATACATATCCGCCTTCTACAAGAGGCTTTAAGTATCTGAAGAAGAAGGTGAGGAGAAGTGTTCTGATGTGAGAACCGTCGACATCGGCATCGGCCATGATGATAACCTTGTGATATCTGAGTTTTGTCTCATCGAACTCATCTCCGATACCAGCACCCAATGCCATTACTACCGGCTGGAGCTTCTCGTTAGAATATACCTTATCGATTCTAGCCTTCTCTACGTTGAGCATCTTACCCCAGAGAGGCAGGATAGCCTGATACTTTCTCTCTCTTCCCTGCTTAGCAGATCCGCCTGCGGAGTCTCCCTCTACGATAAAGATCTCGCAGAATTCAGCCTCATCGCTCTGACAGTCAGCAAGCTTACCGGGCAATGCATTATTCTCGAATACTGTCTTTCTTCTTGTGAGCTCTCTTGCTCTCTTTGCTGCATCTCTTGCTCTGGAAGCTGAGAGACACTTATCCATGATGAGCTTTGCGATATCAGGATGCTCTTCAAGATAGATCTCGAGCTTCTCTGATACTACGCTCTCTACCATCGGTCTGATCTCTGCATTACCGAGCTTACTCTTTGTCTGTCCTTCGAACTGAGGATCAGGAAGCTTAACTGAGATGATTGCAGCAAGACCTTCTCTGGTATCTTCACCCTGGAGCTTAACGTCTCCGTCTTTAATGAACTTATACTTCTTTGCATAGTCATTAATAGCTCTTGTCATGGCTGCACGGAAACCTACAAGGTGTGTACCGCCTTCAGGTGTAGCGATGTTATTTGCGTATGTATAAACAGTCTCCTGATATGAATCGTTGTACTGTAATGCGATCTCTACGAAGCTGTCTCCCTGCTTTGTAGCAAAGTAGATCGGCGGGTTGTTGATTGCTTCCTTGTGTCTGTTAAGGTACTCGACGAACGAGATGATACCACCCTCATAATGGAGGTGCTTCTTAATGGGTTCTGCACCTCTGTTATCACAAAGATCAATGGTAACCTCCTTGTTGAGGAATGCCATTTCACGGTAACGTGTGATCATGGAATCGAAGTCAAATACGATATCCGGGAAGATCGTATTATCAGGAATAAAGTTAGTCTTTGTACCTGTATCGTTCTTATCACATGTGCCTACGATATGAAGCGGTACTGTTGTCTTACCCTTCTCGAATTCGATCTCATAAATGTTGCCTTCACGGCGTACCTGGACCTTCATGTGATCAGCCAGAGCGTTAACTACTGACGCACCTACACCGTGCAGACCACCTGAAATACTGTATGCTCCGCCACCGAACTTGCCGCCTGCGTGAAGTACTGTATGAACGACTTCAACAGTAGGAATTCCGAGCTTCGGATGGTTTCCTACAGGGATACCTGAACCGTTATCTGTTACTGTTACTGAACCGTCTTTTTCGAGTACAACATCGATCGTATCGCAACGTCCTGCGAGAGCTTCGTCTACTGAATTAGCTACGATCTCGTAAATTAAGTGATGCAGACCTCTGAGTGTTGTATCACCGATATACATACCAGGTCTCTTTCTTACGGCCTCAAGACCTTCCAAAACCTGAATGTCATCTTCGCTGTATTCACTGCTGTTTGATGTATCGAAGTTATCCTGATCACCTTCTGCAGCCAATACGTCTGCCATTGATTCTTCCTTGAAATCTTCTGTCAGAGCTCTGGGGTTCTCAGCCAGGTTCTTGAGCTCATCATCATCACCTTCCTCAATGGGCTGGAAGTAAAGATCAACAGCGCGGGAAGGGCGGTTCTGAGCTTCAGCCTGAGGAGCTGAATCTTCCTCAAAATTGAAATTCTTCTCGTCGTTTTCCATCATAAATAACTCCTATTTTTTTACGGCAAATCCCCAATATTAGTATCCGGAAATGCTGTATTTTTAACGATGCTGTTTACTAAGATCTCAGAAACTTTCTTCTGACTTAAGTCTGTTTAATATCAGGTTTGCTGATAAGGAACAAACATATGTTTTATCATCCGTTATAACCAGAGATTTGGGTATCTCTTCGGTTACATACTGAAGTCTGCCCTGTTCGTCTTCACGGTTAATGAACTCAGTTATGTCCTTCTGGGAAGGGAGGACGTTCTCAAGATCGACTACAGCCGTAATCGAAGACTTAAGTACTGAGAGATCGTTACCGATATGTATGAACACTATAAAGGCCTCCAGACAGTCCGGGATCTTACTATATCTATATAATTATAACATAATAGAAAAATATAATATGCTTATTATAATAAAAGATTGAGGCAAAAAGGCGCTGTTTTTAGCGCATTTGGCCCATAATCAGGATTGTTTTTCGATACTTCCGCTGCTTACGCAGTAGAATTCGGCCTTATCGTTGCCTCCAATGACGTCTATTTCTTCTCCAATCATATTCTTATCCGTACACGTGATGAAGATCTGAGCGCCCTTCATGGCCGATACAAGGCTTAATCTTCTGGTCTTATCTAACTCAGAGAATACATCATCTAGAATAAGGATCGGGGTAGAGGATACGAACATCTTGATTATCTCCAGTTCAGAGAGCTTCAATGCCAGTGCAGCAGTCCTCTGCTGGCCCTGTGAAGAGAATTTCTTCATCTCAAGACCGTCTAATTTGATCACGATATCATCCCTGTGAATTCCGATAGTCGAAATATGCTTATCTATATCCATATTTCGGACTGATTTGAGCTTTGCCAGGACTAAATCTGAGAGAATACCATTTAAACGCCCATAATTGCCCTCTGAGAGGCCTTTACTCATGAACTCGTCATATTTACTGTTTTTATTTAGAAACGTTTCTAGGGCCCCTACAACGCCAAATACGGTACTGTACTCGATAGAAAGGTTTTCTTTGCCGCCTGATATGCTTGAATGATGCTTTGCAGCTATGTCAGAAATGAGCTTTGCGAACTTAAAACGCTTGATAATTATCTCAGCAGACAGTTCTGCCAATGAGAAATCCCAAAAATCGAGCTGCTCATTTACCATGTCAGGCATCTTATCCGGCCTGATACTCTTCAGAAAGATATTTTTTTGAGCTAAAAGCCTGCTGTAATTACTCAAAAGATTGAAGTAGGAGGGAGAGATCTTTGAAATCAGCGTATTTAAGAACTTTCTCCTGTAAGCAGGGGCATTTTTTACTATGTTTAAGTCCTCTGGAGCGAAGATAACAATGTTACAAACGCCTATATATTCGGCAATCTTATCAACAGCGGCATTATCCCTGATAAGAAGCCTTCCGGGCCTTCCATATTTGCTTAATTTTGATTTTTCAGTGTAATAAGCAGCTGATAACTGTACATTACTGTCGTCATCATCTGTCAGATCCAGACTGACTTTATACTCGTTCTGACCAAACTTGATCAGATCAGAATCTTTACTGGTTCTGTGGGAAGTAATGCTTGAAGCAACATATATTCCTTCAACCAGATTAGTCTTTCCCTGGGCATTATTACCGTAAAAGATATTAACAGAAGGCCCGACATCCAAATCGAGCCTTCCGTAATTTCTGAAGTTTTCTAAATGTATGCTTCTTATGAACATTATCTTCTGATAGGAAGAATGAGATAAATGTACTTTTCTCCCTCAACAGGTTTGATAATGCAGGGTCCCTGACCGCCGTTAACCTCAACTCTGATGATCTCATCCTCAATATTCTTGAGTACGTCGAGAACATATCTGGAGTTGAAATCTACATCGATAAGGTCGCCTTCGAGGCTGATGTCGATGTTCTCCTGGAGATTACCTCTAGCAGATGTAGCCTGAACTGTGAGCTCAGAAGGGTTATTGCTGAGGAATCTTACAGGGCACTTACGGTCATCTGTCATGATGATGAGTGAAGCTCTGTCTACTGCATCAAGGAACTGCTTACGGTTGATCGTAATAACAGTCTTGG
>JAEEGJ010005790.1_pt1 | contig 38138 bp, 34 predicted proteins | sample 8958761 | NCBI WGS metagenome assembly JAEEGJ01 (sample SAMN16246546, study PRJNA631951) | gut metagenome | biome: gut microbiome; feature: rumen; material: RS-attached | host: Bos | place: Iran: Karaj | collected 2018-10
TCGCTGACGTTGGAAGGCGTGAAGTAGAGATCCTGTGTGATGATGTTATCCTGCTTGCCAGCCAACATGAAATTCATCTGCTGGGTCTTCTCGTCGAAGAGGGTTACATCCATTTTATTGTCACGGTCTTCGAAGCCTTTGATGACAGCCTTCGAGATGGTGCCGCCTTTGGTGCTGAAAGTCAACTCAACCTTGTCGTTCTTGAGGATGACAGGCTGGTTGGTACCTTTAAGGGCAGAGAAGAAGATGGCCGTGGAATCGTCCGTGATTTCGGCCTCAGCCTGCGCTTTGCGCTCGGCCTCGCTGGCCTTCTGCTGCTTGACTGCGTTATCCTTGATGGCTGCTGCAATACTGTCTTGTTTTCGTGCGGCCTCGATCTCCTCGGCCGAGGGCTGGTTGTACCAGCTGAACCCGATTAATACCAAAGCGATGAGCACGAACCCGATAATGGTGTCTTTATTCATTGTTTATTCGTTTATGTTTTGCTTAATTTATATATTTACACAATAAATCAAGGTGCAAAATTACGAAAAAAATGCGAAAAGTATGCAATCGATAAAGAAAAAAATGTAACTTTGCAAATAGTTATGCGAAAACTAATATTATTCTTTGCGGCAGTCTCTGTGCTCAGCGCAGACGCCGCGCAGCCAAACGACACTCTGGACGGACGTTATTACCGTCTGTTCGCACCGTTGACGTTTTATCACAATGTAGCCGACAAGACGTTGGCTTTGAACTCAGAGTCGGCAGGTAAGGATGCTGTCATTGATGAGGTTGACGCTGCCCTGCTGAACATCTATCTGAATCGTCCGGATCTGGTAAATACCACTGAAACGGAACTACAGGAGACTGGTAATATCCGTGAAGATGTGTATACACCGATAGAGAATCAGGTCGAGTTCGTGGAGAAGGTCGAGGCTCCTGTTATTGATGCGCCAGAAGAGATTATTGACACATTGATGGTTCAGAAACCTAAATTCTGGACCAGGAAGGGCGACGGTTTCCTTCAGTTCATGCAGAACTATGTATCTGGCAACTGGTATAAGGGCGGTGAAAGTAATTACTCTATGGTTGGTGCCCTAACGTTGGAGGCAAATTACGATAATAAGAATAAATGGAAGTGGGATAACAAACTGGAAATGAAGCTTGGCTTCCTCCGTTCTCGAACAGACTCGCTCCACAAGTTTAAGGCTAACGAAGACCTGCTTCGTTTTACAAGTAAATTGGGACTTGAGGCCGCTAAGAACTGGTATTATACGCTCCAGCTGCTGGCGTACACGCAGTTTACCAGGGGATTGAAATCTAACGATCCCTTTACCTACTCGGATTTCATGTCACCATTCAACCTGAACCTGGGTCTCGGTATGGACTACAAAGTTGAGAGCAAGAACAAACGACTGACGGGAACGATCAACCTCTCTCCGCTTGCTGTTAACTATCGTTATGTGGGACGTCTCCCCCTTGGACCTAGTTATGGCCTGAAGGTTGGTAAGCACACCTTGCTTGATTTCGGTTCTCAGTTGACGGCCGACTTGGTATGGAAGATGAATGAGAATGTCACATGGAAGTCAAGACTCTATGCCTTCACTTCTTACAAGCGAGCAGAGATCGAGTGGGAGAATACCTTTGAGTTGCGCGTCTCGAAGTATATCACAGCCAATCTGTTCCTCTTCCCGCGCTTTGACGATGCAGGAGTGTATGACAGCGACTTAGGCTATTGGCAGTTTAAGGAATACAGTTCGCTAGGTTTCACCTATGCGTTCTAAATCTAAAGCAGATAAGCAAACAGCCCACCAACTGGTGGGCTGTTTTAATTTATTTGGCTTCTGTCATATCGCCTTCAATGTAGAGTCTTGTCATCTCAACGGCTCCGTTGGTTCTTACCGTGATGGATTTCTTAAAATGACCTGGGAATTTACCCGTGCCGTTGTATGTCACTTTGAGTTTTCCTTGTTCTCCTGGTTTGACGGGAGTCTTCGTGTATTCGGGGACCGTACATCCACAACTGGCAACAGCTTGATTGATGACTAGGGGCTGCTCGCCAACGTTTGTATAGATGAAGGTATAGGTCACGATAGGATTTTTCTCAGAGAAAGTCCCGAAATCATGGGTTAACTTATCGAATTTGATCTCTGCAGGTTTCTGAGCAAATGCGGTAGTCATTCCGCATAAGAGCATCATTGTCAATACAATTAATTTCTTCATCTCTGTATGTTTTTTTTGTTTAATTCGGTGGCAAAGATAATAAAAAATTAAGAAATAAGGAATAAGAATTAAGAATTATATTTGCTACTTATCATTTTTTTATGTAATTTTGCACCTCAAAAGAATAAAAAGAGATTAAATATGTATAGAAGCAAGACGTGTGGAGAGCTTAGGCTTTCTGATGCTGGTTGTGTTGTGACACTCGCAGGCTGGGTACAGCGTAGTCGTAAGATGGGAGGTATGACATTCGTCGACCTTCGTGACCGCTATGGTATTACGCAGTTGGTTTTCAACGAGGCCGTAGATGCAGAGCTTTGTGAGCGCGCGAACAAACTTGGCCGTGAGTTCTGTATTCAAGTAAAGGGAGAGGTCAGTGAGCGCCAGAGCAAGAACCCAAAGATGCCGACGGGCGATGTGGAGATTCTAGTGAAAGAACTGAATATTTTGAGTGAGAGTCTCACACCCCCCTTTACGATTGAAGATAATACCGATGGCGGAGACGATATCCGGATGAAGTATCGTTATCTCGATCTTCGTCGTGCAGCTGTTCGTAAGAATCTCGAACTGCGTCACCGCATGACTATCCTTATCCGCAACTTCCTTGATGGTAAGGACTTCATCGAGGTCGAGACACCTATCCTTATCGGTTCAACTCCTGAGGGAGCACGCGACTTCGTGGTTCCATCACGTATGAATCCTGGTCAGTTCTATGCACTGCCTCAGTCACCACAGACACTTAAGCAGCTGCTGATGGTATCTGGTTTCGACCGTTACTTCCAGATTGCCAAGTGTTTCCGTGATGAGGACCTGCGTGCCGACCGTCAGCCAGAGTTCACTCAGATCGACTGCGAGATGTCGTTTGTTGATCAGGAGGATGTACTGCAGCTCTTCGAGGATATGGCCCGTCACCTGTTCAAGGAGGTACGTGGCATTGAGCTTCCTCCTCTGCAGCGTATGACATGGCACGAGGCTATGCGTCGCTTCGGTAGCGATAAGCCCGATCTCCGTTTCGGTATGGAGTTTGTAGAGCTGATGGATCAGCTCAAGGGCACAGGCACATTCCCTGTGTTCAATGATGCCGAGTACATCGGTGGTATCTGTGTGCCTGGTTGCGCTAACTACTCTCGTAAGCAGCTCGACGAGCTCACCGAGTTTGTTAAGCGTCCTCAGGTAGGTGCCAAGGGCTTGGTTTATGTTAAGTTCAACGAGGACGGTACTGTTAAGTCGTCAATCGATAAGTTCTATACTCCAGAGGTATGGGCTAAGGTCAAGGAGGCATGTGGTGCCAAGGATGGCGACCTCGTACTGATTCTCAGTGGCGACAATGCCAACAAAACTCGTGTACAGCTTTGCACACTTCGTCTTGAGATGGGTGACCGTCTCGGACTTCGCGATAAGGACAACTTCGTATGCTTGTGGATTGTCGACTTCCCACTCTTTGAGTGGAGCGATGAGGAGCAGCGCCTGATGGCAACCCACCATCCGTTCACAATGCCTAACCCCGAAGATATACCTCTGTTGGATACCGATCCTGCTAAGGTTCGTGCCGTGGCTTACGACTTCGTTTGCAATGGCGTCGAGGTAGGTGGCGGTTCTCTCCGTATCCACGATGGCAAGCTTCAGGAGAAGATGTTCCAGATTCTCGGATTCACTCCCGAGCGCGCTATGGCTCAGTTCGGATTCCTTATCAATGCCTTCAAGTACGGAGCACCCCCTCACGCAGGTCTCGCCTTCGGTCTCGATCGCTTCGTAAGTCTGATGGCAGGTCTCGATAGCATCCGCGATTGCATTGCATTCCCAAAGAACAACAGCGGTCGCGACGTGATGCTCGATGCCCCTGGAGAGTTGGATATCAAACAATTGGAGGAGCTCCAGCTTAAGGTTGACCTACGTCAAGAATAATTTACATTCTGCTAAAAATGCCTAATTATCAGCGAGTTGTATCGGATAAAAGCCGTATTTTTGCACTCGAAAATTAATAAAGAAGTATAAACTTCAATAAGAGTATTTAATTTTATATAGAACTATGGCAGAAAAGAAAGCAACAGCTAAGAAGGCTACTAAGGCAGCTGAGCCAAAGGCAGCCGCAGCTAAGAAGACAACCGTGAAGAAGGCAGCAGCTCCTAAGGCTGCAGCAAAGGCAGTTATTGCAATCAACGCAGAGAACGCAGGTTTCAAGGCCGGTGATGTATATCAGGCTCTTGCAGCAGCAGAGAAGGCTCTCACTGTAAAGGAGATCGCTAAGGCTGCTAAGATTTCTGAGGAGGAGACTCTTCTCGGTCTGGGTTGGCTCTTCAAGGAGGGCAAGCTCGCTAATGATGGTGAAAAAGTTACATTGGCATAAGCCATTTAACGAATTATAGAAAAAGGTCGGTAAACGCTTTACCGGCCTTTTTTTAAGGCAAATGACATACGACCAGCAGATATTAAGCATATTGACCAGTGTAGGCGATAAGGGCATCAGCGTAATGCAGGTGTCCAAGCATGTGTATAATATGAATCTTAGTTTCTTTTATACGCCCGATCTTAATGAGATCCGTGCTTATGTTCAGCAGTATCTGCTTAAGAATTCCAAGTCACCTCAGTCACTTATCGAGTCTACAGGTCGTCGCGGGTATTACCGTCTTAATACCCAGAACAATTCTGATGCCCGTCAGCTCATGTTGGAATTCGGCAGTTCTTTATAAACTTCTTCGTACAGACTTAATAGCTGCTCAGCGGTTTTCTTCCACGAGAACATTTCTGCTCTTTTCAGTCCTATTTCTTTTTGTGCGTTATAGTACAGTTCGTTATTTTCCAGTTGTATCATCTTCTCCGCTATCTCGTCAGAACTCTCCGGATTGATAAGTATAGCATCTGTGCCTGCAATCTCAGGCATCGACGATGTGTTCGATGTAATTACAGGTGTGCCGCATGCCATAGCCTCAAGCAGAGGTATTCCGAAACTTTCTCTGAGCGAAGTGTACAGGAAAGCGAATGCTCTATTATATATATAAGGTAGGTCGCTATTCACTATATATCCTGGCATAACTATCTGATTGCGGATGTTCTCTATGTGGTTTCTTTCTATTATGCCGTTCAGATACTCCTTGTCCAGGTCTGCCATTAGCAACTTGCGTTTTACGTTTGATTTCTCCAGATATTTCGAGTATGCTATCAGCGTGCGCTCCGTGTTCTTCTTCGGGTCAGTATTGCCCAGGAAGAAGAAGTAGCCTGGTTTGTCGATATACGACTTGTATATATCAGCTACATCCCTGAATGTTGTAAACCATTCATTATAGCCGTTATATATCATCGCCATCCTCTTTTCGGGGATGTTCAGCTTGTTTATGATGTTCTGTTTCTCAAAGTTTGATACGGTGATTATGCGACGGCATTTGTCCAGTATCTTTGGCACCACCTTGCGTCGGTAAAGCCATCCCATATTTTGGTAGAGCGACTTGTTGTTTTTGTCTCTCGGTTCCAGGAATATTATGTCGTGCAGCGTCAGTACCAGTGGTATGTCGCAGTATATTGGTGCGGTATTGCTGGTGCAGTGCAGTATGTCCAGGTTGTATTTCTTGGCAGCTCTGGGCAGAGTTATCTGTTCCCATACGGGATAGAAACTTTCGCCAATCACTATGATGTGTACGTTTTTGGTATCCTGCAGGCATCTGTCCACACCGGGAGCCACAAACACAAAGTATTCATTCTTGGTATCCAGCTTCTGCAGTTCCTTAATCTCTTGCAGAACCACATAGTCCATTCCGTGTTTGTTTCGGCGGAACACACGCTGAGCCTCGATACCTATTCTCATATCTGCTTAATCACTTTTGCCGGAACGCCAGCCACAAGCGAGTGGGGTGGTACGTCCTTGGTCACTACAGCGCCTGCTGCTACCACACAGTGGTTACCTATCGTCACACCTGGCAGTATCACAGCGTTAGCACCTACCCATACATCATCTTCAATTGTCACAGGCTTGGTGCTCACGCCCTGCTCGTCTATCCGCTTTTCGGTGTCACCAAAGTTGTGGTTTAGTGCAGTTACCGTTATGCCCTGTGCCAGGTTCACGTGGCTGCCTATCTCCACAGGTCCGATTATTGTATTGTGCAGTCCTATTCTGGTGTGGTCGCCAATCATCACATCACCTACAGCATTGTTTATGCATGCAAACGATTCTACCACCGAATAATCACCCAGCGAGAACTTGCGATAGGGTGGAGTGTCCATTCTTGTCGAACGGTGTATCACAGAGTGCTTACCTCTGTGCTGATATATCGGGGCCAACAGTCTTACAAACCAGCGTGGTCTAGTCTCCACCTGGTTCATAATCACCCAGTCAATAAACTTCTTCCACTTAGGGTTGTTCTTCAGTTTATTTCTTACCTTTTCGTTGTCCATCACTTTCTATCAGCGTTTTCCATTGCTCGGCTATCACACTTACGTTGAATCGCTGCGCCAGCATCAGTGCCTCGTCCGATTTAGGTTGCCAGTCCATATATGTGGCATCCTCCAGTTTCTTGGCCAGATCATCCACATCACCATTCTTGAAGTATATACCGAAGTCGCCCAGTATCTCCTTGCTCGATGGCAGGTCAGATGAAATCACTGGCAGTCCGTGAGCCATCGCATGTACCAGTACCAGTCCGAAGTCCTTCCATCTTGAACTTGATACGTAGAAACTAGCCTGTGTATAATACTTCTGAATATCCTCCGTATATGGATGTATCTTAACCCTTCTGGTCAGGTAGCGATTCTCAATCATCTTGTTCAGCGCGTCCTTTTCCGGTCCGTCACCTACAATGTCGAGATACCAGTCCTGATTGTGCTGTGCAAACTTGTCGAAAGCCTTAATCAGCAGGTCGAATCCCTTGTGTTGAGGCACCAGTCTACCGATGGCCAGAAATCGTCTGTTCTTAGCACTGGCAGGTGCACCAGGCTTAATTGTCAACGGATTCGGAATCACAAATGGCGAGAAACCATATGCATGACAGTACATCTCCGAATCTTGCAGATACAGCAGCACAGTCTCGTCCAGCTTCTGCAACTGTCTGCCATAGTGATATTTCAGTTCCGTTCCCAGATATGGCGAACCCTCTCTGATAAATGCGTTGAACGAATTATATATCCATCCGATTGCCTTTACATCACCCAGATCTTTCTTGATGGTAGCCAGTCGCATTGACAGATAAGCGTTTACAGCTATTATCACATCGTAGTTGCCCTCTTTCAGCACCTTTACCACAGCCTCACGTTTTTGTCTTGGGAAAGAACTGTGAGCATACATGTCGGATGTAGCAGCAGTTTTGGGCAGCAGATTCTTATACAGATAGTTGTAGATGTTATACGATAGCTTTTTCCACTTGCCTATTTCTGGGAAGTGAGTATAAACGAACTTGATAGGATAGTTCTGTAAGTCATACATCCTCAGGTCTTGTTGCTCAGGATCCTCAAACGTCACGATTGTCACATCGTAATATTTTGTCAGCTCCTCAGCTATCACGGCGGTTACTCTCTGCTTACCGCTCGACTTGAAAATGCTATCTGCTATAAAACATATCTTCTTCATACGTGCCCAATTTGCCAATTAACGCTGACAAAAGTACAAATAATTTTGGATTATTCCAAATTTTATGCTAAATTTGCACCAAAAATAGTATTAAATGACTAAAGAATACGATTATCTGATAGTTGGAGCCGGTATTTATGGTGCAACATTTGCATGCATGGCCCATCGCCATGGAAAGCGTTGCCTAGTGATTGATAAGCGCAATCACTTAGGAGGGAACATTTATTGCGAGAATATCGAAGGTATAAATGTCCATAAGTATGGCGCCCATATTTTCCATACCTCTAATAAGAAGGTTTGGGACTTCGCCAACTCCATTGTCGAATTCAACCGCTATACCAATTCTCCTATAGCCAACTATAAGGGCAAACAGTATAACTTGCCATTCAACATGAATACCTTCTATCAGATGTGGGGTGTACTCACTCCTGCCGAGGCTCAAGCTAAGATAGAAGAACAACGCCAGGAAGCCCTCGAAAAGATGAAGGCCGATGGCGCGACAGAGCCAAGAAACCTTGAGGAGCAGGCGCAATTATTGATAGGCAAGGATATCTACGAAATCCTAATTAAGGGATATACCGAAAAACAGTGGGGCCGCAAATGTAGCGAACTACCCGCTTTTATCATCAAGCGTCTTCCAGTACGTTTCGTTCACGATAATAATTATTTCAACGATCGCTTCCAGGGTATTCCCATCGGTGGCTTCAATAAACTCATTGATGGCCTGCTTGAAGGTGTTGATGTTATAACCAACGTGGATTTCTTTGATTGCCAGAGAAACTTTGATGAATCAAAGGGGATGTATAATATTCAATGTTCAATGTTCAATGTTCAATGCTCAAAGATATTGTATACTGGTAAACTGGATGAGTATTTCGATTATCGTTTTGGCAAACTAGAATATCGCACGGTTCGTTTCGAAGAAGAAATCCTCGATATGCCCAACTATCAGGGAAACGCCGTTATGAATTTTACCGATGCCGATGTTCCATATACTCGTATCATCGAACACAAACATTTCGAAATGTTTGGTGATGATGTATATAAATGTCCTAAGACAGTCATCTCCCGCGAATACTCCACAGAATGGAAAGACGGAATGGAGCCATATTATAGTGTAAACGACGAAAAGAATATGTCGTTATACAATCGCTATAAAGAATTAGCCGACCAAATCCCCAACCTAATACCAGGTGGTCATTTGGCTGAATATAAGTATTACGATATGGCTCCAATTATGGAAAAGGTAATGGGAATGTTTGAATATTAATTGTTATGAAGATTTTTTTTCTCGTATATCATGGATTCTCTGATGTTAGTGGCATTAGCAAGAAAATAAATTATCAGGTAAAGGGACTTCGCGAAAATGGTTACGAAGTTCATCTTTGTTATTATGATTTCGATGCAGATGGAAATCGTTGTAGATTTGTAGATGGTCATGTTATAAGGAATTATGGGAAAGGCTTGATGGCAGGACTTTTACAGCGTGTTGATTATGATTGTATATACGATTATTGTAAACTGAAAGAAATTGATTTTGTTTATGCTCGTTGCTTCCAGAATGCAAATCCTTGGTTAATCAATCTTTTCAAACGTCTAAAAAAACTAGGTATAAAATCCGTAACAGAGATTCCTACATATCCTTATGATCAAGAGTTTGTTGGTTTCCCATTTATAACACGGATGGGATTGAAAATTGATCAGTTGTTTCGAAATCAGTTATCTAAGCAGATGGATGCTATTGTAACATTTTCAGATGCAGAATCTATTTTTGGTCAGCGGACTATCCGTATTAGTAATGGAGTTGATATGGATAGTATACCTTTACATAATTACAACGCTCCTACAGATAATTCAATACATTTGATAGGTGTTGCTGAAGTGCATTATTGGCATGGCTTTGATCGATTGATAGCTGGGCTTGGGGAATATTACAGTAATAATACTGATCCACGTCCTGTGTATTTCCATATTGTAGGAGGTGTGTGGAAAACTGAGATGTATGATTCCTTGCATGCACCTGGATTCTCAGAATTAATGGATAAATATAACATTCGCGATAAGGTGGTCTTTCATGGTCAGCTATTTGGTGAAGATCTTAATAATGTCTTTGATCAATGTTGTTTTGCTATAGGTAGCTTGGCTCGTCATCGTAGTGGTATAACTACAATTAAAACTCTAAAAAATCGTGAATATGCGACTCGTGGTATTCCATTTATATATAGTGAACAAGATAGTGATTTTGAAGGAAAATCATATGTGTTAAAAGCGGCTCCTGATGAATCTCCAATCGATGTCCAACAAATTCTTGCTTTTATTGATAATCATCAGTTTGATCCAAAATATATACGAAAAACTATTGAAAATTTATCTTGGAAGATTCAAATGAAGCGTGTGATAGATGAGGTTTAACCATTTTCTATTAACCCTTTCCATTGTTTAATAATTACTTGGATGTCATATTTGTCGGCAATACCAATTGCTTCCTGTGATTTTTGCTCCCAATTGATTTTTGTAGCCTCTTCTAAGTGGAGCGCAAGGTCTTTAATATTTCCATTCTTGAAATAAATGCCAAAGTCACCTAGTATTTCCTTACACACGGGTAAGTCAGAGGCGACTATAGGTAGGCCATGTGACATTGCTTCAACTAGAACTAGAGGCATACCTTCCCAACGTGAGCTTAATACATATACTTGTGCATTCGAATAGTATTCTTGTATATTGTTGGTAAAAGGATGAATTATAATCCTTTTTTCTAGATGATATTCTTGAATAAGGGACTTATATTCATATTCCATATCTCCTTCTCCAACAATGTCTAGAACCCATTCTTGATTCTTGTTACAGAATAATTGAAATGCTTTGATAAGTATATCAAATCCCTTATGTTGATATGAGAATCTTCCAACAGCCAGAAAACGTTTGGATGTTCCTGCTGAAGCTCGCCCAGGAATAAGTGTTAAAGGATTATATATAACGTTTGGCTTTAAATCATGATCGTATTCTGTAAATTTTTGTGCGTCATTTTTACATAAGACTACAAGATCGTCCAATTTCTTAAACTGTCGAATATAATGATATTGCTTTTCTGGACCGATATAATGACAACTATTACTGAATAGAGCTTCATATGAATTATGAAGCCATCCAATGATTAAAGTGTTTTGAAATTGTTTTTTTAAGGTTGATAATCTCTCTGCCAATGGCGCATGAACTCCTATTATTATATCATAATTATCTTTTTTTATTGCACTTAAAATTGTATTTCTTTGCTCTGAAGGAAACGATGTAATGGCGTATATTTTAGAATGCCATTTCGTTTTTGACTTAAGAAAAATATATATGGCTCGATGTACTTTAAACAAAAAGCCTTTTACCTTTTCTACATCAGGGTATTTTATAAACTTATAATGAATAGGTGCTTCATTTAATTCGTACAAGTTGTAATCCACATCGTTGGGATTGTCAAACGTTACAATAGTAACATCATATTCTTTTGCCAATTCCTTGGCAATGACTGCTGTAACTCTTTGTACTCCTCCTATAGAGAAGATAGAATCTGTTAAAAAGCATATTTTCTTTTTCATAGTTGCAAAAATACAAATTAAATTTGATATTTACAATATATTTTTGTAAATTTGCAAAAAAATAAAGAGATAATAAATCTGTGGTAATAAATAAATGCTATAAAATCGTATACTGTACTCCCGCTTTATATATGGCAGGAGGCGTAGAACGTGTTCTTTCTCTTAAGGCTAATTTCTTTGCAGATGTACTTGGGTATGACGTTACTATTATTCTGACTGAAGGGAAAAAATATCCATTATTTTATCCATTATCAGATAAGGTAAAAATTATAAATCTAGATATTGGTTTTGAGGAATTGTGGAATTGCTCTTTTGTAAAAAAAATTATTGTATATATTAAAAAACAGTTATTATTTAGGAAAAAGTTGACAGCAGAATTAAAGCTTCTGCGTCCAGATATTACTGTTAGTTTGCTTAGACGTGAAATAAACTTTATCACAGATGTAAAAGATGGCAGCAAAAAAATAGGTGAGTTACATGTCAACCGGACTAACTATCGTAATTTTGAAGCAAATGACGCTAATTTTATTAAGCGTCTTTTTGCTAGGTTTTGGATGAGTAATCTGGTTGGTCATCTGAGAAAACTTGATAAGTTTGTTGTGTTGACAGAAGAGGATAAAAGACAATGGATAGAATTAAACAATGTTATTTCTATCCCAGATCCTCTTACTTTTTTTCCTGAGCAGGTTAGTTCTCTAGAGAAGAAACGTGTGATAGCCGTGGGACGTTATGTCTACCAAAAAGGTTTTGATCTGCTTTTAAAGGTATGGTCAATGGTTGAGAATAGGTATCCGGATTGGGAACTCGTCGTTTTTGGTACTGGTGATCGCGAACCTTATGAAAGTATAAAGAAAGAATTAAATATAGATGATAACCGTTGTCATTTGAATGGACCATCAATAAATATACAACAAGAATATATTAATAGCTCGATATTTGCTTTTACTTCGCGTTTTGAAGGTTTTGGAATGGTACTTGTAGAAGCGATGGCATGTGGCTTACCTGTCATATCTTTTGATTGTCCTTGTGGCCCTCGTGATATTATCGCGGATAATGAAGATGGATTCTTAGTACATAATGGAAATATTAATGAGTATGTGCGTGAGTTGACTTTACTTATGGATGATGCCTCTTTGCGACTAAAAATGTCTGTTGCTGGAAGGAAAAACGTGGAAAGATTTAAAATGGAGAATATTGGGATGATTTGGAAGAAACTATTTGATGGATTGTATGAATGATAGGAAGTATAAGATAGTCTATTGTACGCCATCTCTTTATATGGCAGGTGGGGTGGAGCGTGTCTTAACCCTTAAAGCCAATTATTTTGCCGATGTATATGGATACGATATAACGATAGTAACAACGGATGGTGAAGAAAAAGAGAATTATTTCCCTTTATCATCAAAAGTAAAAGTAGTGAACTTATGTATCCATTTTGATGAAATGTGGCATCATTCGTTTTTTAAACGTCTTTCACTTTATATACCGAAGGAAAGACTTTTTAAAAAGAAATTGATAGAAGAACTTAATCGAATAAAGCCTGATATAACTATCAGTTTGCTTCGCCGTGAAATTAATTTTTTATCGGATATTCAGGATGGCAGCAAGAAAATAGGTGAGATTCATATAAACAGAGCTCATTATCGTAATTTTACGCCTAATAGAACTAATCCTTTTAAGGCTTTTTTTTCAAAATATTGGATGTCTGGATTAGTGAAGAAAATAATAAAATTGGATCGCTTTGTTGTTTTGACAGAGTATGATCGACAAGCTTGGCAAGAAATCCCTCAAGTAGATGTGATACCAAATCCACTTCCTTTCTATCCGGAATTTAGTAATGCTTCTCGGCGTAAAAGGGTAATTGCAGTTGGACGCTATTTTGATGAAAAGGGTTATGATATGCTATTAAGGGCATGGGCCATAGTTGAAAAAGATTGTAAAGAATGGGTGTTGGATATATATGGTGACGGAAACAAATCGTATTATGAAAAGTTAGCCCTAACACTAAGGTTGGATAAAAATAGATATAATTTAAACGGAAGTATTCATAATGTTCAAGATGAATATTTGAATAGTTCTATATTTGTATGCACTTCTCGTTTTGAGGGTTTTGGAATGGGAATAATAGAAGCTATGGCATGTGGATTACCTGTTGTGGCATTCGACTGCTTATGGGGGCCTAGATCGATCATTACAAATGGCGAGGATGGTATTCTGGTTGAAAATGGGCATGTGAAAAAGTTTGCAGATGCTGTTCTTGGCTTGATCAAGTCTCCAGATAGACTTCAGACGATGGGACGTAATGCCCGTATAAACGTGTGTCGGTTTAACATCGATGATGTAGCCTTAAGGTGGAAGAATTTGTTTGATGAAGTGATTAATGAAAACTGAAGTCACAATAGGAATACCAGTGTATAAATCTGTTGACTACATTGAAAATACGATGTTGTCTGCTTTATCTCAGACTTTCCAGAATATAGAATTCCTCATTGTAGATGACTGTGGTGTTGATGGTTCAATCGAGAAAATGTATCAACTTCAGCAACAGCATCCAAGGGGAAATGCTCTCCGGATATTGCATAATGAGACGAATCGTGGAGTTGGTTTTTCCCGTAACAGGATTATTGATGAGGCTCAGGGTAGATTCCTTTATTTCATGGATTCAGATGACTGTATAGAGCCAGATACCATCCAGAAGTTATACGATGCTATTCTAAAGAATAATGCTCAAATAGCTTATGGGTCATATGAAATTGTTGATGGAATAAATAATGGCAAAACTTATATTTATCAGAAACCTCAAATGTCGTTTTCTTGTGAAGAAGAACTTGCTAAATATGCTTTTGAACATATCCAACAATTTCATGTGTCAGCATGTAATCAATTAATTGATATATCATTTTTGCGCAGTTCTGGCGTACGATTCCCTGATGTCTCTTATTGGGAAGATATGGCTTTTACAACAGAATTGGTAACCAAAGTTACTGATGCAGTTCTCTTGCCCGACATAACTTATCACTATATTGCTCGTAAGAATTCACTTTCTCATTATCAGAATCGTGATGTAATAAATAAAACAGAATTGTTGGAGAATATTTCTGTACTTAATCATTTGAAGGAAATTAGTATGTTATTGGATGATAAACCATATTTGCCATATCTTTGTCTGAATTTAGAGATAAATAGTTTTTATGTGATTTGCCATATCATAAAGAAAACAAATATCATCTCCCCACGGTTTTCTCCAAAAGAATTACGTAAGATATTATGGCATCCAATGTCTATAACACAACTTATTAAATTTCGTCATAAAAGAGTAGCTAATTTATTCTTTTTTGTTTTGAGTGTTTTGCCTATTTCGCTTTTTATAATAACCATTAAGTTGTTAGGTAAGTTAAAAAGATGTATTTAGTTGTACTTTTATTTGGCAATTTGTGAAATAACTGTTATATTTGCATCGTTAATACAATCAGATATGGCTAATTGGTATGATAAATATCTTTCTATCTATGGGAAATCTTTTAGTGAAGTACCTGAAAGTATCATAGTAGGAACTCGTGAGCGTTTGTCAAAACTGCAAAGTGATAAACCTCTCGCGTCAATAGTTGTAATTGCTTATAATGAAGAAACTCATTTGCAAGCTTGTCTTTGGGCTATCAGTGAAATCAAATGTAAATATCCAGTAGAAATTATTGGCGTTGATAATGACTCCAAAGACAGAACAGCGGAGATTTTCCAGAAAGCAGGTATACCATATTATACCGAATACCAGCATTCGTGTGGATACGCGCGCAGATGTGGTTTACACCATTCTCGTGGTAGATACTATTTTGATGTAGATAGTGATACATTGTATCCTCCTATGTATTATGATTTAATGCTTGAGCAGCTGATGAAGCCTGGTGTTGTTGCTGTTTCTGCTTTATGGAGTTACTTTCCTGATGCAAATCATAGTAAAATCGGATTGAAAATGTTCGAATTATGTCGTGATTTGTTTCTTTGGATCCAGCATTTCAAGCGTCCGGAACTGAGCGCCCGTGGACTTGTGTTTGCATACAATGCGGATTTTGGACGAAAGGAGGAGTATCGTGTTGATATCATCCGAGGTGAGGATGGTTCTATGGCTCTATCTTTAAAAAAGTATGGCAGGATTAAATTCTTGTATGACCGCCGTGCTCGTGCGATTACAGGTTATGGTACAATGAACGAAGGTAGCCTTTGGACGAGTTTCGTCAATCGAATTAAAATACAGGCAAGAGGTCTTACCCGTATTTTCTATAGTCAAGATCATTATGAAGATACAGAAGATAATTTGGTGAAATAGATTCAGATGGCATTTCTGATTTTTTCCCAAATTGTAAGGTAGAACGGTGCTTTGTCTTTCTTATTGTAGAAGAGAAATACATCTGTATGTTTGATGTCTTTTATCCATTGCCACAATGAAATCTTTTTACTAAGAACTGATAACCTGAAATCTTCGAATTCATACATCATTCTAAATGGACGTTTTTTGGTATAGTGTATCTCTTTTTTTGCAATTTCACCTTTTAATATTGACAGTGCATATATGTATGGTATATTGGCTCCAAAGACTGTATATCCATAATTCTGTTGAGCAATCCTGAAATTACCTTCAAGGAAATAGGCTTTTCCATGTTTATCAATTATAAGCTCTATCTCAAATGCTCCAGTATAGTTTATGCGCTGAATAAACTTCTTGATACACATTTCTATTTCCTTGTCATCAAAGATTTCAATATGTCTAAAAGTGCCAAAACTATCTGCTGTCATCCGGTAGTTCTTAGTTAGACCGAATAATATGATTTCTTTTCCTCCATTGATGCTGATTCCTTCAATTGGGGTTTCGTCTTCCTTGTCAATGTATTCTTGCAAGATCAGATTGTTAACCTCGAGTTTTTGACAAAACGCTTTTAGTTCTTTTTCGTTGTTGCATATATTGGCACAACCTTTCCACCATTCATTAAGTGAGTCTATTGCTTTTGTAAATATAGGGTATTGCAATGAATGAGACAATTCTCCCAATTTTACAATCTCTGTTTTAGGAACACTGAATCCACATTCTTCAGCCAGTTTTATTTGTTTACCTTTGTTGAGATATTTGTTAAGACGGCCTTGCTCTCCTGCATTCCATATATAGAATTTGTCAATTAGTTCATTGTATCGCCTGTCTATAAGTCCCATTACATCATCTCTATCAGTGAATATGAAAGGTTTATGCTTCTCATGGCTATATTTCTGTATTATGAGATTCAAACCTTCATTTATACTTTCAACATTATATAGCTTTGAAATATATTTGCTTTTGTCAATTCTAAACGTATTCTTATGTACTAAAACAGCTATAGGTTTTATTCCTTTTTCTCCTAGGCTTCGAATCTGTCCTAGGGCATTAGCTGTATATGATGCTAAGAGTATGAATTTGTGATTATTTAATTCCATATTTTAAAAAGAATTTTTAATAGTTTGTATAAAGTGACATAGTTTTGCTCTACGATATCCGCAAGCATCAACAACTATAAGATCCTTATATGTGTTGAATGTGTGAAAACCTAGATTCAAGTACGGATTAGGTGAGTAGATTCTACGTATTTCATTGAATCTCCATCCCTCTTTTGGGGAAAATGATACTTCTTGAATAGATACCGCATCACCATACGATTTAATGGAGACCTGGGATGGTCTGTATATTTTTTCTTCAAATCTGAAGAAATCTCCCGCAGCTCTTCCTAGATTGTCTTTGTATACATACTCTTCTGAGAATATGTATTTATGTGTATTATAATCCCATTTGTAAATCCCTAAGTGCTTACCATTAGCATCTGGCTGCTTGGTTGAAAATAGATATTTCTCCCCTTCATGTTCTGTTTGAATGGCATCTGTCAGGGGACCGTCTGCGAGAATTGAAGAATACTCAAGTCTATCTTCTTTTACATGGTATTTGTATTCTTTTAGTTTATTAGCTTCACTATTTTCGGGATATATATATATATCTTTGCCTTTACGCATTATAGCAGGGAAGCTTAGGTGGGTGTTAAGTTCAAGGAGTACTTTAATTCCTTTAAGACATAGTGTTTGCTTGTCTATTATAAGTTTTGATATCCTGCCTCTGTTAATAGGGTCATACCATTCTTCTACTAAGACAAATATTTCACTTTCTGTCACGTCTAAGATGAATGGATCGGCGAACCAACGATCATTATATGAATGTTTTAGCCAATTAACCTTAATTGGTTCTCCTTTGATGATTGAATCAATATTTCCATCAATAAAGCCAATGTTATATTTGATTTCTTTAATGTATTGTATGATTCCCATTATGTTCGATTGTTGATGAGTGAGTGAAAAAGGTTTTGCCATTGCTGCATAATAGTTTCTTGTGAAAAACGCTGGATATTTTTCTTCGCATTCGTTCCTAGTTGTTTCCTGAGATTCTCGTCTTCAATGACCTTACAAATGTTATCTGCAAGAGCTTTCGTGTTAAGATATTCAACAAGAATACCGTCCTCACCATCAGTGATGATATTACGTGGACCAAATGGCGTGTCAAAAGAGACGCATGGAACTCCACATGACATGGCTTCCATGATAACTAGAGTGAATCCTTCGTATCTAGAACTTAATACACATATTGAACTCTCAGTATATTTTTCCATTATGTGATTAGTTGGCTCATGCATAATCATTGAGTCTTGTAGATTCCGTTCTTTGATCCATCTTTCAACATCATCGCGCATTTCGCCAGAGCCATAGATGTTTAATATCCAATCTGGATGCCTCTTGTGAACGATTTCCCATGCCTCGGTGATGTACTCATACCCTTTGGCTTCATTGTATCGTCCAACCATAATGGCTTGTTTGTTCGTCAAATAGCTACTTTCTGTGTGAACATGCGGCATCGCATTAGGAATGACGTAGGTTTTTTTTACATCATTCCAATCATTTTCATCTTGTTTGGTTAAAAGAACGAGCGCATCTAATTTCTTGGCAGATGCAATCTGTTTTTTTCGAAGGTATTGTGCAAGATACTTGTGGAAAACACCTTTTTCTTCTAATAAATGGTAACTGCGAAGATGTTTCTTTGTGGTATGCGTTTCTCCTATTTTTATGCTTCCATCTTGGATAGATGTTATAAAATCAAGACTTCGTCCCATTAAGGTGATAACGATGTCTGGCTTTATCTTAAAAAGGATCTTTTTCAGTTTTTCTTTGTATATGCGTATAAATCTCAGATATAAGAAACCTCTATAGAGGATATTGTGACCATATTGTTTGTCAAAATCGATTCCCATATCTATTAGTTTGACCTTGGGGGACAAAGGAAACACAACTGGTCTTCCCATTTGGGATTCTGTGATAATAGTGATATCATAGTCGTGCTCTGCCAGATAATTGGCCTTGTCTGTCAAAACCCTGTCAGCTCCTCCGCTGATGGTTAGTTGTGAGTAGATATATACAATTTTCATATTCGTTATATTAGATGGTTTGCAATGATGTTTTAAGGTAACCCTTTTTTTTGCAGATAAAACGCATTATGGTTACGGCCATTTTGGATGGTAGAATTCCTATGCAGTAATAAAAGAGATTATATATCCTGAGTTGTTTGAATTTCATTATATTCGATAATGATTCTGGATGTTTCATTATGTTCCTGATTACCTTGTCATCTATATGACCAGTAAATCTTTCCCTGTGTTTGAGTATGCCTGCCACTTGAAAGAAACATCTTCTCATTGTTTTTGCACATACTCCTCCATAGAAAGGCTTGTTTACATAATTCTTACATTGAGTTTTCAATAGTTCACATAGTTTGATGGAACGTTCTACTTCATTGATACCAATACTATTTCTTGCTTGAACATTCATTAGTGAATCTGCTCTTAATAGGTAATAATATGTCAAATCTGGAAGAAAGACTATCTTTTGAATACATGGGTGATATAATTCGTCGAATGCAATGTCTTCTTGGAATCTGATGTTGGGGAACAATAAATGATTATTGTTTAGGAAATCCATACTGAATAAGATATTCCATGCCGTATTTGGCATGATATCCGTCATGTTCTTATATAGATAGGAAGTAAATTCTCCCTCATTCAAGAATTGTATAGATGGTAACACATCACTATCTTCCACCCAAATTTTTTCCTCTTTTTGTTTGAAATTTGAGCCGATGACGACTTCTGCTTGATATTTTTCCGCAGCATCATAAAAAGTTGATAGCGCATGGGGGGTGATACGATCATCGGAATCTACAAAATAGATATATTTGCTCCAGGCATTTTTAATGGCCGTGTTTCTCGCTTCTGCCAATCCTGCATTATGCTCATGTTTGATAATTCGTATATGATTGCCTTTAGGATGAGAATCTTTTAGCTCTAGAAGAATCTCCATGGACCTGTCTGTTCCACAATCGTCAACAACTATAACCTCAAAATCATCAAAATCTTGGTCTAATATGGATTCAAGACTTTGATAAACATATTTCTCCACGTTATACACGGGGAAACCAATTGATATTTTGAAACGATCTCTATGATTATTCATGTGTTATTTATTGATAATATGGTTTAAAATAACCTCTTTTTTTACATATTTTGTATATGAGGTGTACTGTGAGATTCTTAGGGAATACTCCCAATAAATAAAAAATTATATTGTATAGTATTAATTGCTTATGATGAATAATAGCCAAAAAAGGATCTGGATGTTTTATCATTTTCTTAATAAGACTGTTATCTATTGTCTCTGGGAATTTTTGTCTATGTTTTAAAATGCCTGCAATTTGGAAAAAACATATTTTTAACGTCTTTGCACAAATTCCTCCATAATATGGACTATTTTCCCATTTTGAACAGGCTCTTTTTATTATTTCGCATAACTCAATTGCATTATTAACCTCGTTTATGCCAATTTGATCTCTATGCTGAAGACTCATTAGCGAGTCATGTCTTATTAGGTAATAATATGTTAGGTCAGATATTATTGTAATCCTTTGAATATATGGATAAAATATAGCCCCGAATGCAATGTCTTCATGGTATCTAATACATGGAAATCTCAGATTATATGAGTTAAGAAATGACATGCTAAACAAAATGTTCCATGAGGTATCTGGAATAAAATCACTCATATTGGAGTAGTAATAAGATTTGAATTCGTTTTTGTTTAGGAATGTCTCGTGAGGTAGTATGTTTTCCCTTATTCTGCCATCCTTTACTTGATAGTTAGATCCAATAACAATTTCTGTTTGATATTGTTCTGCAGTCTTGTATAGAATACTTAATGCATTTGCTGGGATATAATCATCAGAATCAACGAAATATATATACTTACCAGATGCATTGTCTATTGCGGTATTTCTAGCTACGCTTAAACCGGCATTTTCTTTATGTTTGATAATATTAACAACGTTCCCATTTGGATGACTAGCTAATAAATCTTTTACAATATTCATCGAGTTATCGTTACTGCAATCGTCAACCAAAATTATTTCATAGCCAATAAAGTCTTGATCTAAAATCGATTTAAGACTTTTATAAACGTATTTTTCAACGTTGTATACAGGATATCCAACTGTTATTTTATACTGATAAGAATCCATACGCTTAGCTATTACATGCCGCAAATTTACGAAAAAAAACGAGTTAAGCCAAATAAATGTTTATTTATTTTTGTTGGAATGTCTATTTTTTATACCTTTGTGGCATAATAATATGGTGTAAACATAGTATAATTGTTATATGAGAATAGTTTATGTTACTGATTCCTTAGCAATTTGTGGAGGTATCGAGAGAGTTCTAACAGATAAAATGAATTATCTGACTAATGATTATGGTTATGATGTTGTCCTTATGACATTATACCAAGGCCCTCATAAATTTCCGTTTGTTCCTACTGGAGGGATTGAACATTTTGATATAAATGTTCGATTCAATGTACAATATGAATACCGAGGATTGTCGCGATTCTATAAAAGGTGGAAACTTGAAAAGCAAATTATACATCGTCTTACCTCCGCTATATCAGAATTGAAACCGGACGTTCTCGTTTGTGTAAAATATGAATATGCAGATTTGTTGTGTGCAATTAAAGGTGATATTCCGTTGGTTGTTGAGTCTCATACACTATGTAATGCAGAAAAGATAGAAAAAACTAGTTTTTTTCGTAAAATGCATATGTGTAAGGTAAAGAGGAGAATACGGAGTGCGGATGTTCTCGTTGCATTAACAGATGGAGATGCAAATGACTGGAGAAGAATCAATCAAAATGTTTTTGTTATTCCAAATGTTGTTTATTTGAACGAAAATACTTCGTTTTCAACATGTAATTCAAAATCTATTATATTTGTTGGTCGTCTTTCAAAACAAAAGAATATTAGTGTTCTTCTCGATATTTGGAAAAAAGTTAATTTGGCAAATCCTGACTGGGTACTGCATATTTATGGCGAAAAAGGTGACATCGAAGATTGTGTTTTTGATAGGTTATTAATGGCTAAGAGTATTGGGATTGTAATTCACGAACCGGTAAGGAAGCAAATGATTGAAGAGTATAAAAAACATTCTATTCTTGTGTTGACTTCAATATTTGAACCATTTGGCTTGGTTTTGCCTGAGGCTATGAGTTGTGGACTGCCTATTGTTTCTTTCGATTGTCCATATGGTCCTGCAGACATTATAACAGATGGTGTGGATGGATTCTTGATTAAGAATCGTGATGTTAATGAGTTTGCAGGTCGGGTATGTCAATTGATAGAAGATAGAGAACTACGAGTTCGTATGGGCCAGGCTGCTGTAAAATCGGCACAGCGCTATCGGGCAGATTTGATTATGCCAAAGTGGAAGGATCTTTTTGAGAGGCTTTGCCGAAAAGAATAGGGCATTTGCTTCTGTAGATTACAATTGGCAATAGAATTACTTCTATTGCTATAGCTATTATAAGACATTCATACCAATCGTAAGTAATGTTTTTAATGCCTACTATTTTTTCTACTATAAAGTCTATTATGCCAATCATCATTCTGTGGATGCCGAAGATTAGCATTGTGCCTATGGAGATTAGGGTGATGATGCGGGTTTTGATGTTGTTTAGGGACTTGGCTAAGTATATGAAGGCATATACGGATATTAGGTTGACTACATAGTATAGTGTGATGTGAAGGATGAAATTGTTCTCGTTGATGTGCCAATAGAATAGGATGAGGCTGGCGAGTAGGGTGGATACGCCGATAAATAGGTCTTTTCGGAATTGCTGGTGTTTTAGTTTTCCCCATTGTTGGTAGAGATTGCCCATGAAGAAGAAACATAGGCAGCGGATCAGTCCGTGAAAGGTGATGTATGGGGCATAGTGATAGTATTTGTTGGCGCCGTATAGTATCATGGTTGCGATGGAGAGAATTAGCATGATTGATTTTTCATGTTTGTATTTGTTGAGCATGTCTGTTAGGATATGCATTATGAATAGGGCTATTAAGAACCAGGTTACGCCGTTTAGCTCGCAGGAAAAGGTGCTGTTGAGTTGTCCCAGTAGTGTGCCTGTTATTGGTTTGATCGCGTCTGTAAAAGTAATGCCGCCATGCTCTATGTAGAATTTTACTAGCCAATAGGGGTAATATATTACATTGTATATTATATAAGGTATAAGGAGTGAATACCCGTATTTCTTGGCAGACTCCTTGATGGTTAGGTCTTTTTTCTTTAAATAGCCAGATATAAAGAAGAATGTAGAAAGAATGACAGATGCTAGGAACTGTAAATAGAAGGTATCTTCCTGTTGAGGTAGGTGGCAGAATACCACTACCGTCATACAGAAAGCTTTCGTCCAATCTATCCAGTTTATTCGCTCTTTCATGATGCAAAAGTAGCATTTTCTGCTGAAATGCACAAATGTTCCAACTTTTTTCTGTACTTTTGCGGGCGAAATGGGTAAGCAGAGAATAGAATACATTGATGCGATGCGAGGATTTACTATGATTCTCGTAGTGTTTGCGCATGTATGCCATTTCTGTTTGGGAGATTCTCGGATGGGGGGTAATGCAGTGTTTATACTATTTCGTTTGCCTTGTTTCTTTATGATTAGTGGATGGCTATTTGATCCAATTGCTCAGCATCCGTTTAAGGAGGTTGCAAAGCATAAGGCTTTGGTTCAATTGTTGCCGACTTTTATATTCCTATTACTATTGGCACCGCCGCCAGAGTTCTTTCATCAGTTGGGTGCTGTGAAAGGCGGATACTGGTTTACCTTTGCATTATTTGAGTTTTTTATTCTCTATATGGTGATGGTTAGGGCAAGTAGGATATGGACTCCCATATTTGCTATAGCATTGACCTTGGCATCCTTTATATATTCACGTTATTATAATAGCATCCGATTGTCGGCAGATGAAAGCCTGTCGATGGTCATGGATCTCCTTGGATTCTTGAGCGTTATCACTTGGCGCTATTTCATATTTTTTTATTTGGGCACATGGATAAGACATTACTTTGATTCATTTATCCGATGGACAAGCAAACCGGTTGTTATCGGGCTAATAACAGTGGCCTTCTTGTTGATTGCTTCTACCTTGCATCATGATAATCTGCTGTTCGAGATATTCAGATTCTATGGTGGGGGCATTACAGGCATGATAATGGTGTTTACGTTCTTCCGGTTGTCTGCTTCGTGGCTTAAGAAGTGGCATGTTTCTAAGCCTTTGCAATATGTTGGAACTCGAACGCTTGATATCTATCTGCTGCATTTCTTCTTCCTTCCGCGGTTCCTTATGGCCTATGCAGGGCAGTTAGCTGCTTACAATAGCAGGCTTATCGAGTTTGGCTGCATCATGGCGGTTTCGCTTGTCGTACTGGCAATAAGTCTTGTGGCGAGTTATGTCATTCGCCTTAGTCCATTCTTAGGACATTATTTGTTTGGGGTAAAATACGAAAAGCGTTCTTAAGCCAGATTATGCCAGGTGTAGTGCCATATGTTATGCCACCAACTCTTGAAACTGCCATTCTCGTTCATAACCTTGCTGAGTAAGAACTGACCTTCTTCCTCTAATGGCTCAAGTGGCATAAACTTTGTGTCAAGATTCATCACCTCTTTTAGCATCCACATTATTCCACGTGCAAAGCGGGTTAATCCCAGATCCTTGATTACTTCGCTTACTGATGTCTGGGCGAAATTGAATATTCTGCTATCGCCTTGTGCGAAGCGTATTACAAAGAACAGGTCCATCAGATTGCGCATCAACAGGCGCTTTGCAAGGAACAGATTATATAGGTGAACCAGCTGGATTACGATGGTCATGGAGTGAGATGGTACAACCAGTTCACCAGCCTTGCGGAACATCAGGTCGTTGTTCTGCAGAATCCACTTCTCCAGTCGGTTGTTGCGCTGCATCGATTTCCCTGCAGATAGTTCGGTAAAGATACGAACATTCATGTCGGCATACTGATTCAGATCGATCTGATTCTTAAACCCGAACACATATACGTCGATTGCCTTGGTGTAGCGTAGCGATTGAAGTTCGCGATTATAGAATCGTGTCAGTCCAGGACCTGTCATTACCGATGAACGCAGGTGGTGTTTAGCCAACTCTTCCTGTAGATTAACGAGTCGTCTGCTGCCGCCGCGATTGTTCTCCTTGATTTCTTCGGCTTCCGACATCCAGTCGAGCGATAGTTCCTGAGGAGCCACAAGTCCGTATTCGAATAGTTTCGTTACACCATGATAGCAGATGCCAACTACAGCCTGGTTCTTGGCCAACTCATGAAACTTGTGCCACTCGTCGGGTTCAGGGAATCTGCTCACGCAGTCCAACTGACCCACAGAAACCTGCATCAACTCAAAAAATAGTTTGTTCATACCTATAGATTATTTACAGTTTTAGTTAATACCAATGTAACGCCAAGCGATAAAACGGATGATGCTATACAGCCCAATACCGAATAGAGCATTACGGCAAAGGCATTGATAGGCGATAGTCCGCCTAACAGCATACCGCAGAATAGCAGGGGTAGGGTGGCTAATGCCAATGCCGACAGATTTGCGATAGTTGGAGATATAACTGCCAGCAGACTGCTGCGCATAAACGGTATCAGCGCCTGCCACTTCGAGGCTCCATTGCCTATCAGGAAATCGTATTGTGCACGGTTATGTGTAATCAATGATACAAATGTACTCAGACCTCGTACCAGCATTGCTGCAGAATGACCAATCAGTACTGCCATTACGGGAATAAACCATCTGGCAGTGATGCTATCGATAGGCAGAACGACTCCCAATAGCCACAGGCCAACAGCCAATACTCCAACAAACAGTCCAGCGCTAGCAGGTAGCAGATAGTCCTTTATTGATAGCTTGCACTTGTTTACTATCATCCATCCTGCCCATAGTATCATGGTCAGAAACCATACTATTGTTATCCAGGTGTTGTCCGCCTTGTACACTCCCCAAACTATTAGTGAGAATACCAGCAGTTGTACCAGTCCTTTTGCTAATGCAATAGCCAAAGGGCGGATTGATGGACGGTCCAATATGTATAATGCTCCGAAAGGCAGTATCAGTAGCAGTAATGCCAGGATGGTATGTAGTATTAATGATGTCATAGATTAATCTGATTTAAATTGATTACATTGTTTGCGCATGCTTTTAGTTGCGGATTGCTACTGGCAATCAGTACACACTTGCCTTGTGTTGCCTGATCGCGTAACAGTTGCAGGAGTTGCAGCGCCAGTTCCGTAGAAAGATGTGCAGTTGGTTCTTCTGCTATGATTATCGACTTGTCAGTTGCTTTTGCGATTGCCTCGCTAGCCAAGCAGAATACCTCTTCTGCGGATAGTTCTGCAGGTGCGTCGATTTTAGTAGCAGTTGGCAGAACCTGATTCCATACTCCATAATTATCTTCCTCGCTGATACTTGCCTCGGGGGGACATAGTTGGTTGCGGAGCAGATTCATGTTCTTTGGCAGGTAGCACATTATGCGTCGGAAGGCTGGGGCAGAGGATACCGTAAGTAGCTCACCGTCGATGCTAACAAAACCGTCATCGGCCGATTGGAATCCCATCATTACACGCAGGAATGCCGAAAGTGCAGTGGCATCATCGGCAACGATGCAGGTGATCTCTCCATCGGGTGCAATCAGGGATAGATTCTTTATCAAAATGCTCCCTGAAACGGATATTGTAGCGTCTTTAACCTCTAACATGATAATTTGTTTGTGCAAAAATACAAAAAAATCTCTTCACACAATCAGTAATTACCTAATTTTTTGTAACTTTGCGCCAAAATTATGAGCATAGAAAAGAAAAACGGAACTAGAAAGTGGCGTCTGCCCGCCGAATGGGAGCGTCAATCCATGGTACAGCTGACTTGGCCGCATGCCAAAACAGACTGGGCTTATATGCTCAGCGAAATCACCCAAACTTATGAAGAAATGGCTGCCGCAATCCGTAAATATGAGGATTTGTTGGTGGTTGGAGAGCCAAATAATGACACTTGGGCTCGCGATCATGGTTTCATCACTTTGGTTAATGATGAAGGCGGGGCCAGATTGTTGGATTTCTGCTTCAATGGTTGGGGCGAGAAGTTTGAGGCTGATCTCGATAATGCCATCAATCGCCGTATATATGATGAAGGAAAGGTTAAGGGCGAATATGTTGACTGTCTTGACTTTGTGCTCGAAGGTGGCTCGATTGAGAGCGATGGTGAGGGTACTATATTCACAACATCCGGTTGCCTTCTGGCTCCTCATCGCAATCAACCGATGACTCAGGCAGAGATAGAAGCGCGACTTAAGCATGACCTCTGTGCTGAGCGTGTGCTTTGGATTGACTATGGCAATCTTACTGGTGATGACACTGACGGTCATATAGATACATTGGTTCGCATAGCTCCTAATTACACCTTATTATATATAGGATGCGATGATGAGACTGACGAGCAGTATGAGGACTTGAAGAAAATGGAGGATCAGTTGAAGACCTTCCGCACATTGAGTGGCGAGCCATACAAGTTGGTTAAACTGCCTATGCCACGTGCCATTTTTGATGAGGACGGTTTGAGACTGCCAGCTACGTACGCCAACTTCCTGGTAATCAATGGTGCAGTGCTTGTTCCTACATATAATCAGCCCGATCTTGATGCTGAGGCTATGCGGCTGATTGGCGAGGCTTTCCCAGGGAGGGACGTTGTAGGCATAGATTGTAGAAGTATAATTAAGCAGCATGGATCGCTCCATTGCTGCACAATGCAATATCCCAAGATATGAGAGAGATAAGAGTTGGATTTCTGCAGCAGCACAATACTGCTGACACAAAGGACAATATCCTGAGACTGGGTGAGGGTATCACCGATTTGGCTAAACGTGGTGCACAACTCATTGTTCTGCAGGAGTTGCATAACACGCTTTACTTCTGCCAGACCGAAGATGTTGATCTGTTCGACCTGGCAGAGACTATTCCCGGTCCGTCAACTAAGTTGTATTGCGAGTTGGCTAAGAAACTGGGTGTTGTCATCGTGGCATCACTCTTCGAGAAACGTGCTGCGGGATTGTATCACAATACAGCCGTTGTCATCGAGAGCAATGGTGAGATTGCAGGAAAGTATCGCAAGATGCATATCCCCGATGATCCTGCTTACTACGAGAAGTTCTACTTCACACCTGGCGATATGGGATTCCATCCTATTCAGACGTCATTAGGTAAACTCGGTGTGCTGGTTTGCTGGGATCAGTGGTATCCCGAGGCTGCCCGACTGATGGCTATGCAGGGAGCCGAGATGCTTATCTATCCTACAGCCATTGGTTATGCTGACAATGATACTCCCGAGGAGCAGCAGCGCCAGCGTATGGCTTGGCAGACAGTGATGCGTGGTCATGCAGTAGCTAACGGATTGCCTGTTATTGCAGTTAACCGTGTAGGTTTCGAACCAGATCCTTCTGGTCAGACTGCAGGCATCCAGTTCTGGGGAACCTCTTTCGTAGCTGGTCCTCAGGGTGAGATTATCTATGAGGCATCAACAGATGATGAGGAGAGTATTATCGTTGAGATGGATATGGACCGCTCAGAACAGGTTCGTCGCTGGTGGCCTTTCCTGCGCGATCGTCGCATCGATGCTTACGGAGATATTACCAAAAGATTTATAGATTAAACAACCAAAGATAAGACAATGTCAAATCAACTAAGATTCCAAGTTGTAGAGGAGGCCTTTAAGAAGAAGGCCGTTGAGGTTGCTGCTCCTGCAGAGCGCCCCTCGCAGTATTTCGGCAAGTATGTGTTCACTCGTGAGAAGATGTATAAGTATCTGCCAGCAGATGTGTACAGCAAACTCATCGATGTGATAGATAATGGTGCCCGTCTTGATCGCTCTATAGCCGATGCTGTGGCTGAGGGTATGAAGAAGTGGGCCATGGAGATGGGGGCTACTCACTATACTCACTGGTTCCAGCCTCTTACCGAGGGAACAGCCGAGAAGCATGACGCTTTCGTGGAGCACGATGGCAAGGGCGGTATGGTAGAGAAGTTCAGTGGTAAGCTGCTCGTACAGCAGGAACCTGATGCTTCTAGTTTTCCTAACGGTGGTATCCGTAATACCTTCGAGGCTCGCGGCTATTCTGCATGGGATCCTACATCGCCTGTATTTATCATTGATGATACACTATGTATCCCTACTATCTTCATTGCTTATACTGGTGAGGCTCTCGACTATAAGGCTCCATTGCTCCGTTCGCTGCATGCCATCGACAAGGCTGCTACCGAGGTTTGCAAGTTCTTCTACGATGATGTTAAGAAGGTACAGGTTAATCTTGGTTGGGAGCAGGAGTATTTTCTGGTCGACGAGGGCTTGTATTCTGCTCGCCCAGACCTGGTAATGACCGGTCGCACACTGATGGGACACGAGAGTGCCAAGAACCAGCAGATGGACGACCACTATTTCGGTACCATCCCCGATCGTGTTCAGGCCTTTATGAAGGATCTTGAGATTCAGGCATTGGAGCTGGCTATTCCTTGTAAGACACGTCATAACGAGGTTGCACCTAATCAGTTCGAGTTGGCTCCTATCTTCGAGGAGTGCAATCTGGCTGTAGACCATAACATGCTGCTCATGTCACTGATGAAACGCGTGGCTCGTAATCATGGTTTCCGCGTACTGCTTCACGAGAAGCCTTTCGACGGAATTAATGGTAGCGGTAAGCACAACAACTGGAGTCTTACTTCGGATAATGGTGTGCTGCTGCATGCGCCAGGCAAGACTCCTGAGGAGAACCTGCGTTTCGTAACATTCATTGTTGAGACTCTGATGGCTGTATATAAGCACAACGGACTGCTTAAGGCATCTATCGTAAGTGCTACAAATGCTCATCGTCTTGGTGGTAACGAGGCTCCTCCTGCAATCATCAGCTCATTCCTGGGTAAGCAGCTCACTGAGTTGCTTGATCATATCGAACTCTCGGATAAGGACGACCTCTTTAATATCAAGGGTAAGCAGGGTATGGAGATTGACATCCCGCAGATTCCTGATCTGATTATTGATAATACAGACCGCAACCGTACATCGCCATTCGCATTCACTGGTAACCGCTTTGAGTTCCGTGCTCCCGGTTCATCTGCCAACTGTGCTTCGGCTATGATTGCACTCAACTCGGCTGTGGCTGAGGCTCTGCAGAACTTCAAGACTCGTGTCGACAAGCGTATCGCCAAGGGCGAGAGCAAACTGTCTGCAATCGTTGATGTGCTCCGTGAGGATATCAAGAAGAGCAAACCTATCCGCTTTGACGGTAATGGTTATAGCGACGAATGGGTGGCTGAGGCTGCTAAGCGCGGACTGGATGTTGAGAAGTCATGCCCGAAGATCATCGAGCACTTTCTCGATGCAGATAGTGTAAAGATGTTCGAGGCAACCAAGGTTATGAATCGCAAGGAACTTGAGGCTCGCAACGAGGTTAAGTGGGAGACTTACGTAAAGACTGTTCAGATTGAGGCTCGTGTTATGGGCGACCTCTCGATGAACCATATCATCCCTGTTAGCACTCACTATCAGAGTCAGTTGATTATGAACGTTCAGGGCATGAAGGACGTATTCGATAAGGCAGAGGCCGAGCGCCTGTCAGCCCGTAACATGAAACTGATCAAGGAGATTGCTGAGCGTACAGAGCGTATCGAGCGATTGGTCGACGAACTTACAGAAGCTCGTCGTATAGCCAATCGTATCTACAACATCCACGAGCGTGCCATGAGCTATCATGATACCGTTTGTCCTAAGATGGATGCCATCCGTTACGAGATTGACCATCTTGAGATGATTGTTGAGGACGGTCTGTGGTCGCTGCCTAAGTACCGCGAACTGTTGTTTATAAGATAAATAAGTATATATGAGGAAACTCTTGGCTATATTGGTATTAGTGCTGGCTTGTGTCAGCACTAATGCTCAAATGATGGATCCTGTCCACTTCACTACCCAGTTGAAGGAACTTAAGAATGGTGAGGCCGAGTTGATATTCAAGGCTACCATCGATGCTGGTTGGCATGTGTATTCTACTGGCCTAGGCAATGATGGTCCGATATCGGCGTCATTTAATAAGGTGAAGATGGAGGGTGCCGAGACTGTGGGTAAGTTACAGGCACGTGGCAATGAGATTAAGCAGTTTGATAAACTCTTCGAGATGGAGGTTCGCTATTTCGAAAAAGCCGTAACCTTCGTGCAGAAGATCAAGTTTACCAAGCCCAAGTATGATATCGATTGCTACGTGGAATACGGCGCCTGCAATGACCAGTCATGCCTTCCTCCTTCTGAGGCTGCTTTTAAGCAAAGTGGAAATAGCCCGGTAATAGAGGAGGTGGCTGATGCCAAGGCGGAACCAACTGTTGATACTATAAAGGTTGAAGCACCAGTAGATAGTGCAGTTGTTGATACGATGGTTGTTGCAGATAATCTTTGGACACCTGTCGTTGCAGAATTGCAGTCGATGAATGGCGAGTCGGCTCCTACAGAGAATATGGCATTATGGCTGATATTCATTGAGGGACTGCTGGGTGGATTCATCGCTCTGTTCACTCCATGCGTATGGCCAATCATTCCTATGACGGTATCGTTCTTCCTTAAGCGTAATAAGGATCGCTCTAAGGCTATCCGCGAAGCAACTACCTATGGACTAAGCATTGTTGTGATATATGTATTGCTCGGCTTGGCGGTAACATTGCTCTTTGGCGCCAGTGCTCTTAATGCCTTGGCTACTAATGCGATATTCAATATCTTCTTCTGTCTGTTGTTGGTGGTATTCGCTGCTTCATTTTTTGGGGCATTCGAGATTACTTTGCCTTCATCATGGCAGACTAAGGTAGACGCAAAATCTGAGAGTACCACTGGACTGCTTAGCATATTCCTGATGGCATTCACTCTGGCTTTGGTGTCATTCTCATGCACAGGTCCTATCATAGGATTCCTGTTGGTTGCTGTCTCTACTCAGGGTAGCATCGTGGCTCCAACTGTCGGTATGCTTGGTTTTGCTATTGCCTTGGCTATACCGTTTACGCTGTTTGCCATGTTCCCATCACTGCTTAAGTCTGCACCTAAGTCGGGTGGTTGGATGAATGTTATCAAGGTTACACTTGGCTTTATCGAATTGGCTTTTGCACTTAAGTTCTTGAGTGTGGCCGATCTGTCATACGGTTGGCATATTCTTGATCGCGAGGTGTTCCTGTCGTTGTGGATTGTCATCTTCGGACTCCTTGGTGCATATCTGTTAGGGTGGATCAAGTTCCCGCATGATGATGAACAGCATCGCACTAATGTGCCTCAGTTCTTCCTGGCTATGGCCTCGTTGGCATTTGCCATCTATATGATTCCTGGTCTGTGGGGTGCTCCGCTTAAGGCTATCTCTGCCTTCGCACCACCTATGAGCACACAGGACTTTAATCTGCAGAAGACCGTAACCGAGGCTAAGTTCAAGGACTATGAACTTGGTATGGCCGCAGCTAAGGCCGAGCACAAGCCTGTGATTATCGACTTTACTGGATTCGGTTGTGTAAACTGCCGTAAGATGGAGGCTGCTGTTTGGAGTGATCCACAGGTGGCTGATATCCTGAATAATAAGTATATCCTTATCTCACTATACGTGGATGATAAGACTCCGCTTGCTACTCCTATCGAAGTTGAGGAGAATGGACAGAAGCGCTCATTGCGTACTGTTGGTGACAAGTGGAGCTATCTGCAGCGTGTAAAGTTTGGTGCTAACGCCCAGCCGTTCTACGTGCTGTTAAACGAAGAAGGCCACCCGCTAGCGGGCAGCCGTTCTTATGATGAGGATATTCAAGGTTATATCGATTTCTTGAATAAAGGCTTAGCGAAATAATCAATCCCCTCCAAAGCGGAGGGGATTTTTATTATTTGTTCTTCAGAGCAGCGATGCTTTCTTTCAGCGAAGCAATTTTCTCTTCTGAATCACTCTGCTTCTTACGCTCGAGTGCTACAACTGCCTCAGGAGCATTAGCTACGAAGCGCTCGTTGCTGAGCTTCTTCTTAACACCTGCCAGGAATCCTTCGAGGTGCTGCAGCTGTGCTTCCATCTTAGCAATCTCTGCCTCAACATCAATCATGTCGCCAACAGGTACAGCAAACTCGTCTGTTCCTACCATAAAGGCTGAAGCAGTTGCGTCCTTCTCGGCAACAACGTTGATTGCCTTCAGGTTGGCCATCTTGATGGTAACGGCATCAAACTCAGCATAGTCGTTCTTGCCTACTACCTGCAGGTCGAGCTGCTCCTTTGGAGCTATGTTCTTCTGGTTGCGAACCATACGAACACCTGATACAATCTGCTTAACATTCTCAATCTGAGTTGCCAACTCATCGTCAGCCTTGCTAGGAGTGTCGAGCTTCAGGCTAACTCGCATGATGCTCTCGCCATCCTTGCGGTCATACAGGTGCTGCCACAGCTCCTCGGTGATGAATGGCATGAATGGGTGCAGCATCTTCAACAGAATCTCGAAGAACTCAAGAGTCTTGTCGTAGGTCTGCTTGTCGATTGGCTGAGGCTCGCCATTGATATAGGCAGGCTTAACCATCTCGAGATACCAGCTTGAGAACTCGTCCCAGAATAATTTATAGACTGCCATCAGAGCCTCGCTGATACGATACTTCTTAAACAGGTCCTCAACCTCAGCATTTGTCTGGCGGAGTTTAGCTTCGAACCATTTTGTGGCTATCTCATTAGCCTTTAATGTTTCATCTTTAATGTTTAATGTATCATCTGCAACCTTCCAACCCTTAACCAGACGGAAGGCGTTCCAGATCTTATTGTTGAAGTTACGTCCCTGCTCGCAGAGCGCCTCGTCGAAGAGGATGTCGTTACCTGCAGGTGCAGAGAGCATCATACCCATACGTACACCGTCGGCACCAAACTTCTCGATCAGTTCGATTGGGTCAGGTGAGTTTCCGAGCGACTTAGACATCTTGCGTCCCAACTTGTCACGAACGATACCTGTGAAGTATACGTGCTTGAATGGCATCTTACCTACATACTCATATCCGGCCATGATCATACGGGCTACCCAGAAGAAGATGATATCCGGACCAGTTACCAGGTCGGCAGTGGGGTAGTAGTAACTCAACTCCTCGTTGTTAGGATCGTTGATACCGTTGAACAGTGAGATTGGCCAGAGCCATGATGAGAACCATGTGTCGAGGGCATCCTCGTCCTGCTTCAGGTCGCTCAACTGAAGGTTGGCGTTGCCGCTCTCCTTGCGGGCCAGTTCAAGAGCCTTCTCTGCTGTCTCTGCTACAACGAACTTCTCTTCGTCGTAGTAGTAGGCGGGAATGCGATGGCCCCACCATAGCTGACGAGAGATACACCAATCCTGAATGTTCTCCAACCAGTTCTTATATGTATTTTTGTACTTTACTGGTACAAACTGAATCTCGTCGTTCATTACTGGTGGCAGAGCGATGTCGGCAAAATGCTTCATCGACAGGAACCACTGCATAGAGAGACGTGGCTCGATGGCTGTGTCAGGGTTACGCTCTGAGTATCCTACCTTATTTATATAGTCCTCAATGCGCTCCATCAGTCCGGCCTCCTGCAGGTCCTTGCTTATCTGCTTGCGGCAGTCCATACGGTCCATGCCAACATAGAGAGGACTCTGCTCAGAGATGGTTCCATCAGGATTGAAGATGTCGATAGTCTCCAGATTATGAGTCTTACCCAGCATGTAGTCGTTGGTGTCGTGAGCAGGAGTAACCTTCAGACATCCAGTACCGAACTCGATGTCAACGTAGCGGTCCTCGATTACTGGAATCACGCGGTTAACCAGAGGAACGATAACCTTGCGGCCCTTAAGCCACTGGTTCTTTGGGTCCTTGGGGTTGATACACATAGCGGTATCACCCATGATGGTCTCGGGACGTGTGGTAGCAACTACAGCGTAGTATCCCTTCTCGTCCTTGTGGATGATGTTGCCCTCGGCCTTCAGTGCCTCCTCGTTATCGAGGGAGGTCAGACCGTCAACATAGTACTTCAGGTGGAACAGATGGCTCTGCTCCTCTTTATAGATAACCTCCTCGGTAGAAAGAGCGGTAAGTGCCTTTGGATCCCAGTTTACCATACGGAGTCCGCGGTAGATAAGGCCCTTGTTGTAGAGGTCAACGAATACTTTGATTACGCTTTCGCTGCGTGTCTCGTCCATGGTGAAAGCGGTGCGGTCCCAATCACAGCTGGCACCCAGACGGCGCAACTGCTTAAGGATGATGCCTCCGTGCTCATTGGTCCAGTCCCAAGCGTGCTCAAGGAACTGCTCGCGGGTCAGGTCGTGCTTCTTGATACCCTCACCGGCAAGCTTCTTAACCACCTTAGCCTCGGTAGCGATAGAAGCATGGTCGGTGCCTGGCACCCAACATGCGTTCTTACCCTCCATACGGGCACGACGCACCAGAATATCCTGGATAGTGTTGTTCAACATGTGTCCCATGTGGAGCACACCTGTTACGTTTGGCGGTGGAATAACGATTGTGTAGGGTTCACGTCCATCGGGTTTACTGGCAAAAAGTTTGTTGTCAAGCCAGTACTGATACCATTTCGATTCGACCTCTTTTGGGTCGTATTTGCTTGCTAATTCCATATATAATATTATAATATTTTCAAAAATCGCTGCAAAATTACTAAATTTCCATTTAAAATTAGTACTTTTGCACGGAAAATAATTGATTATGCATACAAAAGAAGAAAAAATGCAGGCTTTCGGGCGGTTTCTTGACGTTTTAGACGCGTTAAGGGCAAATTGTCCATGGGACAAAAAGCAGACCAACGAGAGTCTTCGACCAAATACCATCGAGGAGACTTACGAGCTCTGCGATGCTCTTATCAAGAATGATATCCCTGATATTTGTAAGGAACTGGGTGATGTGTTGCTTCATATCTGTTTCTATGCTAAGATAGCCGAGGAAAAGAATCAGTTTGACATGGCTGATGTGTGCAACGCCCTTACTCGCAAGATGATAACCCGTCATCCACATGTATATCATCCCTCACAAATAGATGCCGAAGATCCTAAACCTCTGCCTTATGTACCAGAAGACAGTGCTGATGTAGAGGTAACCAAGGTTAATACGGTTGGACAGGTGCTCGAAAACTGGGAACAGATTAAACTCAAGGAGAAGGATGGCAATAAGTCTGTGCTTTCAGGTGTTCCCGATGCCCTGCCTTCACTCATCAAGGCCTATCGCATCCAGGACAAGGCCCGCAATGTAGGCTTCGACTGGGAAGATCGTCAGGATGTTTGGAAAAAGGTGCATGAAGAACTTGCTGAGCTCGAGGTTGAACTTAACAAGGAAGATAAGGAACGTTCGACTGAGGAACTTGGAGATTTCCTTTTTAGTGTTATCAATGCAGCCCGTTTGTATAAACTCAACCCTGATAATGCTCTCGAAAAGACCAATCGCAAGTTTATCGACAGGTTTAACTATATCGAGGAGCATAGCATCAAGATTGGCAAACCTCTCAAGGATATGACCTTGGGCGAGATGGATGCCCTATGGGAAGAGGCTAAGAGAGAATTGAAGAATTGAAGGATTGAAGGATTGAAGAATTGAAGAATTGAAAAATTGAAGGATTGAAATAATATGAAAAAACTAGTTTTTCTGAGTGTGGCTTTAGCCACGGTGATGTTGTTGAGTTGTGGTGGCGGTAGTCGTCATCAGGCTGAGCGTGAGGAGGATACCGTAGATGTTAACGATCTGATTCGCGACCATACCATTTACGGACTTTGTGGAGGACTCCCTTCTACAAGCCAGTTGCGTGTGGTTACTGATAATGGCGACACCTTGACGCTTGACATCACTACTGCACAGAACGACCACAAGATGTTTGGTTCAGTAAGAGTTGGTGATCGACTTGCCCTGATGACCAACAAGGACCAGACCCAAGCCACTCAGGTTATCAACATGAACTACCTGCTGGGCGATTGGGTAATGCCTGATCCTCTGGATGGTAGCGATGAGGTTGGTATCCGTATCAAAGAGGGTGGTGTGGCAGAGTCAATTGAAATGACAAATATTACCTATCGTACTTGGCGTATATTTAACGGAAAACTCGAGATCACCTCTATTCGTGAAGGTGGTGGCGAGGCTGAGGAAACTAATTACTTCGAAATCTTGAAGTTGTCGCAAGATACTTTGGTATATAGGACTATCGATAAGCCACAGGATGAAATCGAGACTTTTGAGTATTCTCGTTGGAAGGAGAAACCTGTTCCTGATCTTCATGGTTTGAAACTTGAAGAGCATCAGGATGAATTTATGAAAATGTAATACAAGTTGGAACCATTCAAAGTACATATATTAGGTTGTGGTAGTGCTCTTCCTACGCTTCGCCATAATGCGTCATCGCAGGTGGTCGAAGTGCGAGAAAAGGTGCTGATGCTGGATTGTGCTGAGGGAACTCAGATGCAATTGCGTAAATGCAGGGTTAGATTTACCAAACTTAGTCATGTGTTTATCACCCACCTGCATGGTGACCATTGTTTCGGACTGATTGGTATGATTTCAACATTTGGTCTTTTGGGCCGTACTGCCAAACTGCATGTACATGGTCCAAAGGAACTCGGTCCTGAGTTGGAGCGCCAACTGCAGTTCTATACTCACGATTTGGGTTACGAAGTCGTATTCTATCCTGTAGATACAGCCAAACGTGCTGTGGTTTTCGAGGATCGCAGCATTACTGTCGAGAGCATTCCTCTTATTCACCGCATGCCTTGCTGTGGCTATCTTATCAGCGAAAAACCCTCTCAGCCACATATCCGTCGCGATATGATGGATGCGTATCAGATACCTAATTCTCAGGTGAACAACATCAAATGTGGTGCCGATTGGACTACACCTGATGGCGATGTGATTCCAAACTCACGACTTGTTACTGCTGCCGATCCTGTCCGTAGCTATGCATATCTGTCGGATACCCGTTATATTCCGGACCTTTGGCAACAGGTTAAGGGTGTTACAACGCTTTATCATGAGAGTACCTATGGCGATGATCATCTGCCACAGGCTGAGAAATATTGTCACTCTACTGCCCGTCAGGCTGCAATGGTTGCTCGTGATGCTGGGGTGGGGAAACTGCTTTTGGGACATTATAGTTCCAGATATGAAGACGAGAATGTTCTGCTTAATCAGGCCAAAGAAGTGTTCGAAAACAGCTTTTTGACCAACGAAATGGATGTTTTTGACGTTTAAAGACCCTTAAATGACATTTTTTTAGCTTAAAATTTTGTCAATTCGTAAGAATTGTCTATCTTTGCCCCGAACTATAGATA
>JAEEGJ010005791.1_pt1 | contig 38135 bp, 37 predicted proteins | sample 8958761 | NCBI WGS metagenome assembly JAEEGJ01 (sample SAMN16246546, study PRJNA631951) | gut metagenome | biome: gut microbiome; feature: rumen; material: RS-attached | host: Bos | place: Iran: Karaj | collected 2018-10
GAACTTGTTCTTCAGGTCGCCGTCGATGGTCTTCGGGCAGCCGATGACCTGGATCGGGATGTTTTTCGCCTTGTAGTATTCGGCGAGGAGACAGGCGTTCGTGTTGGAGTCGTCGCCGCCGATGATGACGAGGGCGGAGATGCCGAGAGCCTTGCAGTTCACCGCGCCCTTGTCGAACTGTTCGATCTGCTCGAGCTTGGTGCGGCCGGAACCGATCATGTCGAACCCGCCGGTGTTGCGGTAGGCGTTCATGAACTCGTCGGTGATCTCGACATAGTCGTTGTCCACGAGCCCGCTCGGGCCGCCCTTGAAACCGAACATGCGCGAAGCCTTGTTCAGCGACTTGATGCCGTCGTAGATGCCGGCGATGACGTTGTGGCCGCCGGGGGCCTGGCCGCCGGAGAGGATGACAGCCACGTTTACGGGCTTGCCTTCGCCCGCGCCGCCCGCGCTGAACTTCAGGTCTGGCATGTTGCTGGTGGACGGGAAGAGGGCGGCGATCTTTTCGGCGTCGGCGAACGCGGCCAGCGGGGTGCCTTTTTCGACCTTCACGGACGCGCCGGAACGCAGCGCGGGGGGAAGTTTCGGAGCGTATTCACTACGGACCTGCTGGAGCGGGGAAATCATCTTGGACATGGTTGCAATCTCCTGATATGGATGATGGTTTGTGGTTTGGAATTTTGGTTAATCTAAATAATATAATGCCTTTTAGCGCCTTTTTCAAGTCCGCGCCCCCGCCTTCCGCCGCAGAAACCGGAAAAAAAAGGCGTGATACGGAACGCTGGTGGACGATATTGCGTGCGTCGACGCTTTTCTCCTCGCACACACCAGCCCTACGTGAGAGCATCGAAAAGCCGTCTCCCAAAAGGCTTTTCCCGCGCATACACGCAAGTTTCAGTTAAAAATACTCCGTTTAACTGAAACTTGATTGTTGAAGGTACGTTCAAAAACTATGAGCCCGTTTCATTCCTTGAAATCTGTGCATTGCGGATAGGAGTTGAGAAGATCGAACGGTTCTTTCTCCGACAATACAGGAGGTTTGAAACCATCGAAAAGCCGTCTCCCGCGTACACGCGCAAGTTTCAGTTAAAAATACTTCGTTTTAACTGAAACTTGGATCGGTTTTGCTGAACTCAACTGTTTTGTCTGATTTCGCCTGAATTCGTTTGTTGTTCTTGCCCCGGTTCCAATGTTTTCCCTGATTCGCCCGTTTCTCCTCTTGCAATCTTTTCTTTTGCGTGGTATAGTTATGACAATACACCGCCGCTCGAACGCTTGGGAAACTTTTATTCATGAAAAAAACAACGCAAACTCCTGCTGATCGCCGGAGACGCCGGGGCGCCCTTTCTCTGTTCGCCGGTCCGGCTTGGCGCCTGCGGCAGATTATGCTGTAAATTCATGAGGGAGTGGCAGATATGAATCACATTTATATTCTTGAAGCCGACCCGACCACGTTCGGCGGGATCCAGCACTTTGTCCGCAATCTCGCCTCTTATTTTCCGCAGGATCAGGTGACATTGCTCGCCTATTACGGAGAACTTTCCGGCATCAAACCGGTCGATGCCCCGCTCCGGATAATCCTCGAACACGGGTCTTTCCTGCGTCGGGGGTACCGTTCCCCTTCCGCAAGGATACGGAATCTTGCGCTGCTGCTCGATATCCCGCGCATCCGGCGCAAGCTGGAACAGCTGCTTCATGGCGACACGCTGGTCCTGAACTCCGCCTTTGCGATGTATTTTCTCTGTACGCCCAAACTCCTGCGCGAAAACCGGATCGTTCTGGTCCAGCACACCTGCACGCGCATGATGAAACGCAGAGCCTTCGATTTCGGCGGAGTGTTTCAAAAGGCGAAGATTACCTGTTTCAGAAAATATGTCGGGACCTTTGTCATGCTTTCGTCCCGGGAACACGAGGAGTTTCGCCAATGGCTGCCCCTCGAACAGAAAAATACGCAGGTCATCCGCCATGCCATGAGGTTTCCGGCGGATCTTCCGGAGCAGTTTCCGCGTTCCGCCGCCGTCCTTGCGCGGCTGATCCCGCTGAAACGGATCGACCGCGTCATCGCCACGGCAAAATTGCTTCCGGATGTCATCTTCAATATCTACGGCACGGGACCGCAGGAACAGGAACTGAAAAAGCTGGCTTCCGGCATAAGCAATGTCTGCTTCAAAGGATATACCAACGACATCGACAAGGTCTTCCGCGACAATTCCATTCTGCTGATCACCAGCGATTACGAAGGATACAATGTCGGCGGAATCGAAGCATGTGTTTACGGGCGTCCGGTCATTGTGCTTGACACCTACCCTGCCGCCGGCGACCTCGTCGAAAACGGAAAGAGCGGCATCGTGCTCAAGGATTATTCAGCATCAGCCCTGGCCGCGGCGATCAAAAAGGTGCTGGCAGATCCAGCTCATTACCGTGAAGGAGCATTGAAACACCGGGACCTTTACGATATATCGTCCGTCCGAAATGCCTGGCGGGCGCTCCTTTTGAGAGAGGATTGTGAAAAATGACCACACCGGTACAAGTCTCTGTTCTGATTCCCGTTTACAAGGCGGAGAAACATATCGCGCGCTGCGCAAAATATCTTTTTGAGCAAACTTTTGATTCCATCGAATTCGTTTTTGCGGATGATGCCTCCCCGGACAACAGCATGAAAAATCTGCAGGATATGCTGGATCGATATCCGGCTCGGAAGGATTTCGTAAAGATCATTCGTCACAACAGAAACCGGGGGGTTGGAAAAACACGCCTGGATCTGCTCTTTTCCGCATCCGGGAAATATATTGTCTGGTGCGATGCCGATGATTATCTGGCGCCGGATGCTGTCGAGAAGTTGTTTCATGCGGCAGAAGACGGAAATGCGGATATTGTTTCTTCCAATTTCCGTGATGTTTTTGCCGACGGTTCCATAAAGGAAAGGAAGAGATTTCAATGGAACGGGATTGTTTTCTGAAGAGGATGCTGCAAGGGAAGGAGCTCCCTTACCTCTTTCTCATTTTTGCCAGACGGGATCTGTATATGAAAAACCGGTGTTTTCCATACATGGGAGTTAATTACGGTGAAGATTACGGCCTCGTGCCTAGATTGCTCTTCCATGCGAAAAAGATTGTCTTCCTTCCCGATGTTTTTTATTCCTATGTTTACGAGAATCCGCAAAGATATTGCAGCTGTTGGAAAAGTTCGTATCCGGAAGAGCGAACGAGAATCTATGAAAAATATGAGCTCTTCTGGGAGCCGCAGTATCACCATGATCTGCGGCTCAACAAAATTCATGAAAAATGTGATTTCTACCGGATGTATGCACTGTCGGACCACCCGGGAAAGGAGGATCTGATCAAAATCAATTCGTGGTGTCCGGAAATCTCTTTCCTTTCGTTGATCAGGGAAGCCAGACTGCCCTATATCCCCCTCATTCTGCTGGCATACATGCGCTTGCCCGGAGAGATGTCCTTGTATGCTTCAGCATGCAGAGATCTTTACCGTTGGCTGATCCGCATGAAGAGCGTGTAATATGAATCTCATCAACATTCCCTGTTCTGTACACTTCGATGTGACCGTCGCGCTGAACAGCGATCCGCTGCAGCCGGAACATCCCGATCTCATTCTCAAGCAAATTAAGGCGCAGCACGGCTTCTGGGGACCGTGCCGGAACACGATCAACGCGGACCCGTTTCTGTTTGTCCATGACGGAAAGATTTTCCTTTTCTATGAGGAAATGGGGCTGATCTACACCCACGGCAAGATCAGGATGATCTCATCTGCCGACCTCGAACATTGGAGTGAACCGGTCGATGTTCTGCCCGAACCGTGGCACTTGTCCTATCCCTTTGTCTTTGAGGCGGAAGGGAATATCTGGATGATCCCCGAGTGTTACCGGAGCGGCGGGGTGCGGCTCTACTCCGCCGAAGATGATTCCCTGCGGCACTGGAAGTTTGAAAGATTTCTGCTCCGCGGTGAACGCCTCGTTGATTCCTCGGTCTGCTTCAGGGAGGGCGTTTATTACATGCACTGCTGTTCCATGGAAAACGGCAAAAACATTCTCCGCCTGTTTACGGCGGAACATCCCGCGGGTCCATGGCAGGAACACCCATGCTCCCCGGTGGCGGAAAGCCGCAACGGCGGATCGCTCTTTGAACACGAAGGAAAACTCTGGCGCTTTGCCCAGCGGTCCGACATCCATTATGGCGACGGGCTCGATCTCTTTGAGATCAGCCAAATGACCCCTGACAAATATGAGGAATGCCTCGTCCGCGACCATTTTCTCCGCAAGGGACACCATTACAATGTCGTGCAGTTTCAGAGCAAGACCGTCACGGCGCGGAGCCATGCTTTTCTTTCCTTCATGGTCCTGGAGTTCTGCCGCCGGCTCCGGCACGTTCTGTCCTGAAAAAGCGAAAAGTTCGAAGCGCTGAAGTGGATCATGCGGAGCAATCTCCATTCATGCGACTACGCATCGCCCGTCGAGTACTGCACTGACATGCTGAAGTGGCTGTGGCGGGATCTGGAAAAGGCGTGGCTCCAGTTCGTGAACTGGCTTCCCTGGTAAGCCGCCTTTTTTGCATCACTTTGCCTTTCTTGCCTCACCTTGCCATCCTTGCCTTTCTTGCCTTACCTTGCCTCACCTGTAAAGGATTCGATTGTCACTTTTTTTATGAGGGTAAAAAAACATGTCTAGTTTCAGTTAAAAGTACTTCGTTTTAACTGAAACTTGGATCGGTTTTGCTGAACTCAACTGTTTTGTCTGATTTCGCCTGAATTCGTTTGTTGTTCTTGCCCCGGTTCCAATGTTTTCCCTGATTCGCCCGTTTCTCCTCTTGCAATCTTTTCTTTTGCGTGATATAGTTATGACGAAATACCAACTCTCCTTAATTGGGAAAAGCCTTGTTCATGAAAAGAAGCCGCAAACTCCTGCTTATCTCGCTGGGCATTCCGGTGATATGCGTCCTGCTGATCGCCGGGCTCGTCGCGCTCGCGGTACTGACCCGTTCCGACCCGGTATTCGACTACGACGACCCGGAATCCCTGTGGGAGCTCGCGGAATGCACGGAACGCTACATCGTCCAGACGACGGACAGGGGCTCGTCCGCCCGGAAGGAAGCGCTGAAAGTGTTGGAGGACATTGCGTTGCTCGAAGTCTCCGAGGAGGAGAAAGCCCGCCTCATCCGTGAACGCTTCCCGGAGGAATCCTTCTGGACCGAGGATCTGAAAGCTCTGCAGAAGCAGGCGGAATCGGGCGACGCCGAGGCACAATTTCAGCTCGGATGCTTTTATTCGTTGAGGCAGGACGTCCGTGCCTCCGATGCAGACCTGGACCGCGGCAAATGTGTCATGAAATCCCATGCGATGGCGTACAAGTGGTTCCGCAAAGCCGCCCAACAGGGCCACGCGAAGGCGCAGAGCCGGATTGTCAGAAGCATGTTCTTCGGTCATCCGGCATACAAAAACGTCGAGGACGTCGATGCTCGCACCCTGACACCCGTGATCGAAAAAACGCTCGTACGCGAAGCCGACGACTGGCAGACCAAAGCGGCCATGCAGGGCGATCCCGATGCACTTTGTGCAGAGCTCGGCTCGGATGAGGATGAAGAACGGAACAGAAGGACCGCCCTCGCGATCTTCCGCGAAGCAGCCGAGCAGGGCGACGTCGAGGCGATGCTCTCGACGGCATCCCTGCTGGAGTATTTCGACGACTTCGACGGCGCCGCCGAATGGTACCGCAAGGCCGCCGAACTCGGTAACGTGTCCGGCATGGTGTCATACGCGGAATACCGTGAAAAAATGATGGAGCCGGACGATGAGGATACCGTCCCCAAGGACTGGGAATGGCGGCAGAAGGCATACGATGCCGCCATGAAGCAGCTGGACGAGGGCAGCGCCAGGGGGATCCGGAAAGTCAGGGAACTCTCTGTGCCTGTTTTTCTGGAGAGACTGACCGGAGGGGAAAGCGAAGAGGCGTTCGCAGCACGGGTCATGCCGCGGCTGTGGGAACTGATCGAACGGCACGGCGACTACGAAGACGCGCCCCAGGTCATCCGGCACCTGATGGGGATCGCCGGACTGGACTACGGCACGCTCGACCGCCTGTTCGCGGAGCTTGGCATGTATCTGTATCAGAAGAGATACGCGGATCATCTGCTGGACAGCGATACGCCGGCGGAACAGGCCGAGGGCGTCAGGCTGCTCCGCAAACTCGCCGGATTCAGCTATCTCGAGGCGCGACGCCGGCTTGCAAAGTGTTATCTGGAAGGGACCGGCGTACCGAAGGACAAGGCGGAAGGCGTCAGACTGCTGCGGACAGCTGCGGGAAAAGGCGATGTTGTCGCAATGCGCCTGCTGAGCAACTGTCTCCGCACCGGCGACCCGCCGAAAAATTGGTTCGAGGCGCTTCGATGGGAGCTCCGGGCGGATACCTATTCGACGCATTATGATTCCGTCCCCGAATACGTGATCCACCAGGTGAAGAACGCGGCCGAAAACGCCTGGGACGATCTCCGGCGGCGTTGATCCGCGGTAGATTTGAACCGGCAACCACACCATACCGCACAATGTCACTCCATGATCTGCTCAGGAGAAAATCTCTAGTTTCAGTTAAAAAATGTTTGTTTTAACTGAAACTAGCGCGTGTGCGTGGGAGGAGGCGGGCCTCCACTGCGGCAGCGTCCGGCTTCGCCCGGGCACAAATCAAGGCAAAAGCAAGATTCAAGGTGAGGTGAAAACATAAAACTCTAGTTTCAGTTAAAAAGAATTTGTTTTAACTGAAACTAGCGCGTAGCACGTGTGCGCATGAAACCGGAAACCGTTTTTGCAAGAATCAAGCGTGTGCGCGTGAAATCGGAAACCGTTTTTTGCAGAAATCAAGCGTGTGTTTTCGGCGAATCGCGCCCTGTTGAATTGAAAAATACGGAAAAAGATGCTATAGTAATCTTCAAACAACAAAGGATTAACCGACATGAGCAATTTCCCGCAGATGGAATGCCGCGCGCCGCGGTTCCGCGCCCTGATCCCATTTTTCGTCTTCATCGTGTTCTACCTCGGTCTTTCGATCTGGGCACGCGATTTCTACAAAGTGCCGATGCCGACCGCGTTCCTGGTGGCGTCGGCGGCCGCGCTGGTGCTGGACCATAAGCGCCCGCTCTCCGAAAAGGTGGAGATCTATGCCCGCGGCATGGGCGAACCGAACATCATGATCATGTGCCTAATCTTCATTCTGGCGGGGGCGTTCGCGTCCACGGCGAAGGGCATGGGCGCGGTCGACGGCGCGGTAGCGATCGCCCGCGCGGTCGTGCCGGATTCGCTGATGCTGCTCGGAATGTTCCTGGTTTCGAGCTTCATCTCGCTCGCCGTGGGGACGAGCTGCGGCACCATCGCGGCGCTGACGCCGATCGCCGCCGGACTTGCGGGCGGGCTGTCCATCCCCCCGGCGATCCTGCTCGGCGCGATCGTGGGCGGCGCCATGTTCGGCGACAACCTCTCCATGATCTCCGACACGACCATCGCCGCCACACGCACGCAGAACATCCCCATGCGCGACAAGTTTCGCCAGAACATCCTGCTGGTCCTGCCGGCATTCGCCGTGACCTCGGCGATCTATCTTTTCTGCGGCGGCAAGGCGCAGGCGGCCGAGGCGGCGCAGGCCGTGACCTGGTCGAACGCGTTCGCGGTTCTGCCATATCTGCTGATCCTCGTCTTCGCGCTGCTTGGCTGGAACGTGATGCTGCTGCTTTTCGCCGGGACCGTGCTCGCCGGGATCACCGGGATCATCAACGGCGCGTTCGATTTCTGGGGCATGCTCGACCTGGTCGGGAAAGGCACGCTCGGCATGTCGGAGACGCTCATCGTAGCCATCCTCGCGGGCGGCCTGCTCCAGACCATCCGGCGCAACGGCGGCATCGGCTACATCATGGAGAAGATCAGGAAGCCGGTGCATTCCGCGCGCGGATGCGAATTCGGCGTGCTGGTCCTCGTGGCCGTCATCAACCTCTTTACGGCGAACAACACCGTGGCGATCGTGATCGCGGGTCCGATCGCGCGCGAGCTCTCCGAGCAGTACCATTGTTCCGGCAAGCGCATCGCGAGCATCCTGGATACCGGGTCCTGCGTGGTGCAGGGCATGATCCCGTACGGCGCGCAGATCCTGATCGCCGCGGGCGTGGCGCAGACCTCGAACCTGGACGTGTCGTCCCTCGGGCTGGTCGGGTCGCTGTTCTATCCGATCCTCCTCGGCATCTGCCTGATCGTCGCCATCGCCGTCCACCGGGAAAAATCGCCCGCGACCGCCGCCTGAACAGACAAAGCGTTTTGACAAAAAAGAACCTCGGCTATCATCTGCAATCTGCTGAGGTTCTGTCGTTTCCAAATTGGAGCCAGCTCTCGGATTCGAACCGAGGACCGACGGTTTACAAAACCGTAGCTCTACCGCTGAGCTAAGCTGGCATCAATACTTTTTCGGACCGCGTTGTCCAGACGTTTCCGAACGGTTTCTCGCGGGCCGGACTTGAGTTCCAAGCCCTATTAATATGGCATATTTTTTCCAAAAGTCAAACACTTTCGCTTTCTTTTTCGCGTTTTCGTGATATAGTATGATATTATATTTGTCCCGATTCGTCAGAATCGAAGAAGAAAACATGGAAAGGCTGCCCCTCTACGATGTCTGAACGCTGGCTGATGATCGCCGACGCACATTTGACCTGCCGCGAGCCGGAAGACGGATTTTTCCGGATGCTCGACGGCGTGTCGCGTCTGCCCAAAGACATCGGGATCATCTTCCTCGGCGACATCTTCGATCTGTGGATCGCGCTGCGCGGGTACGAAAACGACGAACACCGGCGTTTCCTTGAGTGGTGCCGCAAGGAAAAAACGCGCCGCCAGATCGTGTTTCTGGAGGGTAACCACGAATTTTTCGTTGCAAAGACCTATCCGGACGCATTTTCGTATTCGAGCGAGGATTCGTACGAGGACGGCGTGCTGCAATGGCTCCACGGCGACCGCATCAACAAGAAGGACTACACCTACACGCTGCTGCGGTTCATTCTCCGCCATGTCCTGACGCGGTGGTTCCTGTGGTGTATCGGCCCCACGTTCGGCCCGACGTTCGCGCATTACGTCCGCGAACGTCTCCGCACCACAAACCAGGCGCACAAGCAGTTTTTCCCGGAACCGATCGCGCTCAAATTCCTCTCCTCGTGCCCGCCGGATTCTGTTGTCTTCGTCGGGCATTTCCACGACCGCCTCACGAAAACCGCGGATGGCAGGACGCTGGAAGTGCTTCCGGCATACGCCGATTCGTCCGAACTTGTGTATTACGATCCGTCGACGCGGGAGCTTACGGTATTCCCGGCGGACCGCATCGGCGAACTTTGCGGCAACTCCTTGAAACAGGAGGCGGCTGAATCATGAAACGCCTCATGTATCCCGGCAGTTTCGATCCGGTCACAAACGGGCATCTGGATGTCATCCGGCGCGCGGCGCGCATCGCGGACGAGGTACTTGTGGCGGTCGCGCGCAATTCGGAGAAATCCCCGCTCTTCACGACGGACGAGCGCATCGAGCTCATCCGCACGGTCACGGCGTCCATCCCGAATGTCCGCGTCGTCACGTTCACCGGACTGCTCGCCGACGCCGTATCCGCGTTCGAAGTCTCCGCGGTCATCCGCGGACTCCGCGCCGTTTCCGATTTCGAGTACGAATTCCAGATGGCGCTCATGAACCGCGAGCTGAATCCGGCCTGCGAAACGCTCTTCATGATGCCCAGCCCGGAATACTCGTTCCTGAGTTCGCGCCTGATCCGCGAGATCGCATCCTGCGGCGGTTCCGTGTCCGCGTTCGTGCCGCCGGAAGTCGTCAACGCCATCCGCAACAAAATGGAGCAAGCCAGATCATGATCAAGATCAATACTTCGCATATCCTCCCCGATACCCCGTATCTGCTCGACGGCACGGAATCCGCCGAGATTCTGGAGCTTCCGCCGGATGCCGATCCGCCGCTCGCACCCGCGGGCGACATTGCGTATCATCTTTCGGCGGTCATGGCCGGAGCCGATCTCATCGTGACCGGCAGGGCGTCCGTCCCGCTCGCCACGGTCTGCGCGCGCTGTCTCGACGACATCCGCGTGACGATCGCCGTCAAGGACCTGTGTTTCCATTTCGAAAAGGTCCGCGATCTGGAAGTCGATCTCACGGACGATGTGCGCGAAGAACTCCTTCTCGCCGTTCCGTCCTGTTTCTACTGTTCCCCGGATTGCAAAGGCATCTGCCCGATGTGCGGCACGAACCTCAACCACGGGTCGTGTTCCTGCGACACACGACAGGCGGAACCCGAACCGGACGCCGCCGCGCCGTCGCCGTGGGATCAGCTCGACGCCTTGAACCTCGCGCCGGAAAAGCCCGTGAAAAAAGCAAACGTGAAGAAAATGACAGCGAAGTCTTCAGCGGCAAAACCGGCCGCGAAAAAGGCCAACACGAAGCCCCCGACTCAAAAGTCCGCGGCAAAGAAAAAGTCAAAAGAATAAAAGCAAACAGTTTTTTGCTTTCTTTTCCCTCCGAACTTCACTTTTTTTGCTTTCTTTTCCGGCGATTGTTGCAACTAAATTCAAATCATCTATCGAAAGATTTGACGCCGCATCCGTCATTTGCAGTTTGTTTATCATAAGTCAATTGACAGAATGACGGACAGGTTTGACGAAATAACCGTCACTTTTTGACGACGGAAAAAACGGGGGGCAGGATCCTGGTTTTAATCGCAAAACAACAATCTGTTTCTAATTTATTAAATAGCGCTTGTCATTCCGTGCGATTATTTGCGTCTTTTGGGAATACAAAAACCCTCCGCCGTAACAGAAACGACGAAGGGGGGAGGACAAGTCCTCCACTGATACAGTGCGCGGCTTACGCTCGCGCACGGAGAAAAACTCCTCCACTGATACTGTGCGCGGCTTACGCTCGCGCACGGAGAAAAACTCCTCCACTGATACAGTGCGCGGCTTACGCTCGCGCACGGAGAAAAACTCCTCCACTGATACAGTGCGCGGCTTACGCTCGCGCACATGACTCAGGACGGAACGTGTGATTATTCCGGGTTGAAATCGGACTTGGAAACGCCGCAAACGGGGCAAACCCAATCTTCCGGGACGTCTTCCCAGGCGGTTCCGGGCGCGATTCCGCTGTCGGGATCGCCGACGGCGGGGTCATAGACATAACCGCAGACGCTGCAAACATACTTTTTCATGACGGAGATTCCTTTCTGATTTCGGACGTTGTTATTGAGCGGAGCGCGCGAGCAGGGCGTCGCCGACGGCTTTGCCGAGGGCCGCGCACTGGTCAAGCGCCGCCGCAGGGGGAACATATTTGACCTTCAGGCCGGGTGCGACGAGCTCGACGCCCGCGCCCTTCAGGTATTCCTCGATCTTCGCGACGGATTCGCCGCTCCAGCCGAAGGAGCCGAACGCCGCGCCGATCATGTTTTTCGGGCGAAGTCCGCGGAGGTAGGTCAGGACGTCCGCCGTGCGGGGATAGAGGTCGTTGTTAATGGTGGGGGAGCCGACGACAAGAGCGGAGGCCTTCAGCATGGCGGCCGCGGCGTCGCTCCGCGTGCAGGAGGCCAGGCAGAGGACTTGAACGCCGCATCCCGTCTCGCGGATGGCATCGGCGATCGCGAACGCCATTTTTTCGGTACTGTGCCACATGGTGTCGTACAGCACGAGGGCGTTCGGCGTGACCGCCTGTTCGGCGAATTCCTTGTACCACGCGAGCGGAGTACCCAGCATGTCGCCGCGCCAAAGCGGGCCGTGGTCGGGCGCGATGACCGCGACGTCGAGTCCGAGCCCGGGGAAGGCTTCGAGGAGTTTCAGGACCTGCGGAGAGTACGGCAGGAGGATGTTCGCGTAGTAGCGTTCGGCCTCCTCGCGCATGGTGGGCTGGTCGTTTTCGTCGGCGAATATCTTGGCAACCGCGTAGTGCATGCCGAAGCCGTCCTGGGAGAACAGGATGTTGTCGCCGGTGAGGTAGCTGAACATGCTGTCCGGCCAGTGGAGCATGCGCGTCTCGACGAACTTGAGCGAGGATTCGCCGAGTTCGATGGCGTCGCCGCTCTTCACGGGCGTGATCTTCCCGGCGAGTTCGTGGAAATGCGCCTCAAGCGCCTTTACGCCGAGTGTGGAGGCGTAGACGGCGGACGGGTTCACGCGGGCGATGGTCTCGGGCAGGGAGCCGGAGTGGTCCATTTCGGCATGGTTGGAAACGATCACGTCGATCTTCGCGGGATCGACGACGGAGGCGATGCGCTCCATCATCTCGCCAAGGAACGGGGCTTTGACCGTATCGACGAGCGTGACCTTCCGGTCCATGATGAGGAAGGCGTTATAGGTGGAGCCGCGGCGGGTGGTGTAGCCATGGAATTCCTTGAGCTGCCAGTCAATGGCGCCGACCCACCAGACTTTGGGGGAAACCCGGATCGCTTTCATCATTTTGTGCGTGTGTCCTTTCGTGAGGATATGTTGAGGATAGTTGAGTTTACGGGATCGTGAAGGCCCAGAGGCCGTGGAGATTGCAGTATTCGCGCAGGATGAGGCCGCCGCGGTACTTGACCGGGAATACGGCTTCCGGCGCTTCACCCGGTTTCAGGTATTTGCGGTGGACCATGTCGCCGTCGACGACCTCGATCCACTGGATGTAGTGCGCATCCAGCATCGGATGCGTCACCGCGCCGACCGTGACTTTCAGCAGGTCTCCGTGCGCTTCGGCCACCGGGACATGCTTTTCGCCCGCGCCATCGGAGTGATTTGCCACCATTCGGGTCATGCCGCGTCCGCAGCAGGCCGGAATGCAGTCGTCGCCTTTTTCACAGGGCTGAAGCGCCTCGAAGACAATGCCGCATTCGGCGCATTTCCAGATCGTGTTCGGTTCTTTCATTGTTTTTCCCCTCAAAAATGCAGGTCCGGACGCCTGCCCCGGAACGGCGGATCCGTCCGAGTTGATTCATGCGTCCGCGATTGTTTCAATACAGTATCACGGCAAATGAAAAAATCAAGTCCGCAACAAGGAAAAGCGGTGAAGAAAAACAAAAAAGCCGCCGGGAAGAGCGGTGAAGCCCTGCCCGACGGCAAAGGTAGGAAACGGTTATTCTCCAGTCCGCCCCGATGCGCCGTTTCCAAGGATATAGTAGGGATCTTGTTCAAGTTCGAGTTCGGAACGGACGATCCCGACTGCATCCTTCAGACGGTCGGCGGTCCCGATGTAGTTGATCGTGACCTCATGCGAGATCGCTGCGGAATTGAAAATACCGGGTGCGGTCCTCCGCCGGTACTGAAGCGCGTACGTCCCCACGGGCGCACTCGCGTAATCGCCCGTGATGATGGTGCTTTTCAGCACGGGCGCGGCCGTGTCCGGATCGACGCCGACGCGCTGGATCGCGACCGTACCGCTGCCGGACAGGGATTTCTCCGCAAGTCCGCCAAGCGCAGTATTGAGGCCGGAGCATCCGGTGAGCGAGGCAAGCATGGTTGCGGGAACGAAAAACCAAATGAAACGAATCATGTTTGAACTCCTGTTTTTGAGTTTACCTGCTGAACAGTTCCTTTATCCCGGCAAGAAGAGCGGCGCAAACCGCCCCGATGACAAGTGTGATGAACGCTTTTAATGCTGTCTTCCGCCCTGTCTGGAACGCCTCGGCGAGCGACCGCAGCGTGTCTGCCGTCTTCGCATCAATTCCGTTCGGGCAACCGTGATCGTATGAAGCGAGGATGTCGGTGAAAATAGCAGCGATCTCGTTTTTGTCTTGGTCCGTCATGTGCGTAGCCTCCCATTCATATAGGCGCGCCAGCCGAATATCTGACAGGATAGCGCGGCGATCCAGCCGAGCGGGATCACAGCGGGCCGGAAATCATACAGCGCCTCCTTCGACGCATTCACGGCCAGCCGCCAGTTTGCCCGGGTAAAATGCCAGTAGGATTTCTCCGGCAGGCTGTACTCCCAGTCATGCGGGGCGCTGGCGGCGTCCAGCGGGCGCAGCAGGGCAGAGAATATCCAGCGCGCCCACTTCGGCCAGCGCTCCGGCCCCACGCCGTTGCATGCGGCCGCGAGCTGCTCCGGCGTGGCATCCCAGAATGACCTCGGGGCAATGGCTCCAAACTCCCAGCAGAATGCCCGCCGGAAGTGTACTGTATTAACGCCGTATCGCATGAGGCAAAGCCTTAACTTAGGATGTCCGCGGTTGCGCTCGCGAACGGAGCGATTCCCGCGATCAACTCCGCCCAGGTCATGCCGAAGCGCATGGCGTCCGCCATGATCTCGACGATGCGGGTGCGCCCTTCGGTAATGACCGCCTCCGGCACTTCACGCTCACGCGCAAAGTCGATGAGGTTGGAGCTGATGCCGTTCGCCGCCGCCTGAAGGAATTCCTCCGGCGTGATCTTGTCGGTCTTGCTCGCGAGGTCTTCGATGAGTTCCGCGAACTCGCCGCGGACGCGCTGTTCCGGTGTCGGTTCGCCGTCATCCACGATGACGCCGCCCATTTCGCGGAAAGCGTCATCGTCGTAGCTTCCGTCCGGCTTGTGCATGGGAGACCGCCCTTTATAGGGGTCGGGCGGGGTCTTGAATTCGTGTCCGTTTTCGTCGTAGTAGCGTTTCATATTCTTGTCCTCCTTTAAGGTCAAACACTTTGAACGTCCAGCAGGCCGGCGCCTTCCGGGACCTCGAATGTGCCGGAGCCGACGATCAGATAACTGCTTACGGTCGCGCCGTCGTCGGACGAATATTTCACGTCCGCATCCCCGCTCGTGTTGGTCACGGTCGCGCCCAGAACGATTCCGAGATTCGTAATTGTGGAGCCGGTGATCTCGCCGATCTCGAAGGCTCGGCTTCCGCCCGATGCGCCGGAGCTGAACAGAATTTTCGTCGGGTTCTGCTCCGTTCCGCCGTATATCGTGATTCCGCCGCCCGGAGCAATCGGCGCCGCATTTGTGTTCCCCTTCAAGTCCACAATCGCGCCGGAGGAAATTGTAACCGTTCCGGCAGCACCGTCGCAAACTCCGATGACGTTGGAACCGGCTAGCCGGAGATGTCCTGAATTTAGGTATATATCCTGCGCGGAACCGTTTGCAATATTGCCGCTTATGACACTGTCAGTCATAGAGCAGGTTGTTCTTCCGATTATCATGCCGCCTCCCCTGGAACCGCCCGTGCTATTTCCGATAATCCGTGTAGAACTCAACTCAAGATAGGAAGGTATCTCTGTAAGCAGGACGCCGCCTCCGTTTGCGCCCGCCGAATTGCCGGAGATGATGGAGGCACTGACATAGCAAGATGCGCCTTGAGATACAACGAGACCGCCGCCTCTAGCTGCGGAGTTGCCGCTGATGATTACATTATTCAAATCACCAATAGTTCGTGTAAGATTTATGACAAGAGCGCCGCCATAACCACTTGCTGTATTTCCGATAAACCGACAGTCGGAGCAAATGAATTTGCCTCCTGAAAAAACAGCAACAGCACCAGCGTTATCCGCGCTGATTCCTCCTGAAAAAGAGCATCCGCTTGCACTTGCGGTTGTGCCGGAAGAAACAGCAGCAATCCTTGTACCGCCGAGATCAATCACGCTATCGCTCCCCGCGCCAGTGACTTTCTCAATATTCAGCCCGCCGCCGCTGCTCACGCTGACGGTCGAGCCGGACGGGATGAACGCGTCACCGAGGGTCATGGTGCCACCGTTGACGGCGACATCCTGAAGCGTGAGGTTCGCGACGGTGAACTTGGACGTACCGCAATCCACCTCGCCCGTCAGCGCGGTTTCGGAATAGCCATTGCCGACGATATGTTTCTCGCCGTTCGCCGTGGAGCCAGAGAGGTCGATCGTCGTACCGTTGAGCGTCGCGTCGAACGCGACATACTCCTGCGTCGCCGTGTCAATGCCGTACGGGAGCGTGCCGCTGGTCGAGCCGGACGCGTACACGACGATGTACCCCGCGACGTGATCCTCCACGGAAATGATCGCGAGGCCGTCATGGAACCTGACCGTGCAATTATTGACGCTGTCCGGCTCCAGCGGGTCTGCGAGAACAACGTTAGAATCTGTGACGACATAGCCTGTCCCGGCAACAAACAGCTCAATGTGTCCGTCAAGTCCGAATGAACGTATGGATGGCGGTTCCTCACGGCTCAGCAGCACTTTGGCGTTTGCAGCTGTGGCATGAATCTCGTATGCTTTCCCGGCACATAGCATGACGTTTGTGGTTTGATTCGCGGATGCGGTAATCGCAGGCTCAAATCCAAAGTAACGCGCCTGATCAACAGTGGAACCGCTCACGAGCGCCATGCGGTATCCTGCTGTGATATTGTTCTGCTTTGAGGCAAGCGAGGCGGAAAGTCCACTGATCGCACTTTGGGGAACGTTGGCGGCACTGATGATGCCCGAACTTGAGATACTGATGCCCGTACCGGCGTTGTCGGAATTCAGCTTGTCCTGTTTCGTGGCAAGCGAGGCGGAAAGACCTGTCACCTCACTCTGCGGAACGTTGGCTGTGCTGATTACGCCTGCACCGGAAATGGAAATACCGGTTCCTGCGTTTCCCGACCCCAGTTTGTCCTGTTTTGTAACAGCTGAAGAGGAAACGGCTGTTTGGATCATCTGTTCCGCCTGAGTGCGGGTTACAATTTCCTGATCCAGTGCGGTCGGATCGCCAAGTCCCGCTACACGATTCCGGACTTTGAAGTTCTCGATTTGAAGGACGAACATGGAGTGTCCTTCGTTATCGTATCCGACAAGTTCCCCGTTCAGGCCGGATTTTGTTCCATCATTGCCGAGCCAGGCGGCAAGCTCTTCCGTGTTCATATTGGAAATCGGAATTACAAATTCCGTGAAGCTCGCGACCTCGCCGTCAACCGTGTCAGTCACAGTATGAACAGAAATGCCGTTTGCGTCCGCAACCAGTTTGCATGCCGTACTCCGGTCAAAGTCGGAGTCCATACTCCATTGCCAGTTCGTAATGCCGTCAAACGAGGCAATCGGATAAGGTACGGCCCCTTTGTCGGATGCAAACAACCGCATTCGCAGACATACGGCGACTCCGATCGTCAGAACCGGTGCATCCGGATGAAAAACATTTGTACAGTCCCGTACCGCACCGAGCGTTTCATTCGCGACCGCATAAAAAACAATATCCTGCATATCAGTTTCCTTGTTTGAAATTGAAATTCAATTCATAATCGTAGATGACTCTGACGTTTCGTGCTTGCCATCCTCGGATGTAACTGTTCGGCGCGGTATCCGGTCCTCCGAGGCCAGAAACCGAACCGTAGCCCCACGACGCAAAAACGCCGCTGCTCAAAAAGAGCGTATTCGCCCCGGACGATACAGTCGTGCAGAGCGGATCGAAAACGTATGTGTTGTACGGGTCCTCTGTCGGGGTTCCCTCTTCGTCCCGCTCGCGCAAATCGACCGCATCAAACATGAGTTTTCCGCCGGATGCCTCCGGACAGCCGTGATGCTCCGGCGCAAGCAATACCGGCTCCCATGCGGAACGGATCGACCATCGTTCGTCCGGATCGGCAAGGCCCGTGTACTCGTAGTGCAGACAGCATTCCAGCGGGTTGTACCATCCGCCGAACTCAGTTTCGTGAAGAGTCCATTCCGGGATCGCATCATATGCCGCCTGCGGAGATGTACCGAAGCTGTGATAATCGGCGGGCGAAAAGGCATGGCACATCATGAACCCGCCGTTGGTAACGCTTACATATCGGAGCAGTTTCAGCATTCTGGTCCGCTGTGAAGCCCAGGCGGCATTCAGACAAACCTGTAATGTTCCATCGGCATAATCCTTTGGGCAGGAGTTGTTCTCCGGGACGGTTTCCGGCACGATCAGAGGTTCCGCCAGCGCCGACGCAAGGAGTTCAAATGAGCTGTAGACGACATTCCCCGCGCTGTCCGTAAAACGACGTGCATTGTATTCGTCCAAAGTATGAAGAAGGAACGCATCGAAGATATGCATAAATGAAAGCCTCCGGGAGAACCCCCGGATCTCATCGTATGCGGATTCTTTTTTTATCTCCCGGAACGGGATATTCTCCGGATCGGCATTGCCGTACCATTTCCCGGTGAGGATGTGCGCCAGATAATTGTCAATGACCGCCGCCGCGCCGGATGTCGTACAGCTTTCGTGAAATTCGGAATCCACGGCCTCCCGGCGTTCGCAGAGTGCGGAAACAAGCCCGCGCATCACCGGAAGAGGAGTGCAAAACGCCGGTTCGTTCAGATGATAGTCGTCCCACAGGCTCATCAGATCCATCTCCCGCTGATTTCGATATCGCCGCTCAGATGTGCCTGCGTTACAGTTCCGGCCGGACTGACTTTCGCCAATGTTTTGTACCAGCCCTGAACCCCGGTGACAGATGAGGAAAGGCTGTTCGCAAATCCGTACACCAGAGCCGGAGGCGTGGCCGCCGCATTATAATACACGGTCAGATAGATTGAGGCGGATTGACCCGATAAAACCGGAACTGTGCCGGCGGGCATGTTGTGAATGACATTCCCGATTCGGATTACTCCGGCATATTCATCGGACGGATCGGCGCCGTTGAAAATCCTGGCTGATGTCCCGCCGACGATTTCCACGGCAAACGCCCCGGCATATCCCGACGCAACCTGGGTTTCCGAGGCGGCGGCGCCGGTGTTTTCCGGATCCGGACCGTTCCAGCGGATGAGCTTGCCCGCGCCGGTGTCGAGGACATCCAGGAGCGGCGATGCGGACGCAAGCTTGTCGAGCTGTTCCACAGCTTCGGCCAGAGCATTGAATTTCTCGCGGAGAACATCGAACAGATTCTCGCCGGATTCCAGTCTGGGTACGATCATGCGCCGTTCTCCTCCGCGTTTTCGTACAGCGTACCGTCCCAGCCGGCCGGATCGGGCGATGCTTTGTAGATGACTTTAGCGATGTAGCGGCGCCCATCGGGATGAATCTGCCCGCCGAGGTTCAGCCAGTTCGTCACACCTACGCCGAAGTCGCCGAGCGCGGGCGTGCTGATCTTTCCGGCGCATGCGGCCGCTGCCCACGAAGCATCCCGCAATGTGCAGTGGCGGCTGAACTCCGTGATTGTGTAGCTCGGCATCAAATATGATTCACAATTCATGACCGGCATCTTCAGCAGATGCCACGCTTCGCCGAGAGAAGTGACGGCTTGCGGCGTTTTCACCCAACGATAGCTGGCGCGTTGAACAGCCGTCAATACTGGATCCGTCGCGGTCGCCCACCACGCGGGAACCTCGTCCGTCCCTTTTGCCGCGAGACAGTAGTTCCAGTTTGTCCGGTAGTCGGAATGCCGTTCCAAGGGCACGGACATAACGGATATGTCCAGCGTGTGCTCCTTCGGGCCGTGCCGTCCGATCAGAAACCGAAGATTGCTTCCGGCATTCAGATTCTCCCAGTTGAGCTCGATCTCATAGACCGGACCGCCGATCTGCCGGGTACGCCAGGAAACCAGTTCATATTCGCCCGATTTGTCCCGGTCGCCGATTGCCAGGCGGGCGCTTCGCTCCTCCACCTCTTCCCGCGTCCCGTAATAGATTTCGCGGTAGGAGGCCCCGCCGGAGTCCCTGCTCCGGACGATGCTTTTATGTTTCAGTTTCAGCATGTTCCCCTCCCTGTCTCAATTGATCGTTCCGATTTCCTCGAGTTTCTCGGCGATCTCGTCGAGCTCGGCGTTGATCTGCCTCAGGATTTCCATGATAACTTCCGCTTCCGGATCATATTCGTTCTCGGGCGTTTCCGCCTTGGCTGCCGTTTCCCCGTTCATCTCATTCTCCCGTTGTTCTTTGTTTTGTTTTTTCCTCACGCCTTAAGTTCGTCACAGCCCCGACACCTCGGCTTCGTCGCTTCTCTCCGCCTTCACGGTGAACTTCTGGTATTTTCCTTTTTCCGAGTTCAGGACTGCCGATGTGATAAGGAATGCTTTTTCCTGGAACGTCAGTGTTTCCCCGGCCTCCGGAATATTGCCGCCTTCCACGAGCCCGTCGAATTCCAGTTCCGTACGGCGGCTTGTGGCGGCGAGTTTATCTTTTCTGCCGTCTTCTCCATGAACGGATACCGTCCCGGTCAACGACGAACGCATTCGGATGTTCCGCATGGCGATGTCGAAACCGCCTCCGTCCCACCCGGAAATCAATCCTATGGCACGCATCTCAATAGCCCCTCATGGTTTCTCGGGTAAAGACCGGTTCGTCGCAGGCAACTGCGGCAAACCCCTGTCCGCGCACAGATTCCGCCGCACCGGGCAGGACCAGTTCGCCGGACGCCGTTTTCTCAAGAGAACTGCGCACAAAGGCGACACGCATTTTGAGTTTATCGGGCAGAGAGTCGCCCGCACAGCGAACCCGGGCGCGCTCTTCGCACAGGGTCAGGTTCCAGTCGCGAAGCAGCGCTTCGGCGCGTTCGGACGCGACAGGCGTTTCGTAGCGGCATCCGGCGGCCGCGTCGATTTCCGCCGCCGCGGCTTCCAGATCGGCCTGCGCCGTCGCCGTACCGGTCTCGTCGTTGCCGTACAATCCCGCATAATCCTGACCGAGGCGCACTTTCAATTCATTGATCGTGGCGTATGCCATGAGACGATCCTTTCATTTCGTTGTTGTTTGAACTGAAAAAGAAAAATGGCTGATTCCGGCGGGGAGGGAAGGGCGGAGAATCCGTACAGCGGATATCCTGTTTGCCTGCAATCAAAAAAGAAACCGCCTCCGCGCCAAGGAGATAATCGCAGCGGATTCCCCATGCCCTGTTCCCCCCCTCATCCGTCAGCCGCTTATTCCATATTCGGTCAGCCTGCGGCGGTGCCGCCGCGTCCCAGGAGATGCGGGAACAGCGCGGCCGCGTTGCCGTACGCCTCTGCGCCGAAAAGGATTCTGCCGTCCATAAAGACGTTTTCATCGTTCGGCTGGTTCAGGATCGTAAGAGATGCTTCCTTGTTCTTCAGGACCAGGATGGGCTTCAGCGCGCCGGTGAAACGGCCCAGGAACCAGTAGTTGGCGTTCGTGCCGGTAAGGCGCGGGCTGACGACCAGTTTGACCTTGTCCTTGTGGGGATTGGCGAATTCCTGATCGCTGGCGTCACGGTAGGTGTCGGAGTACAGGATTTCGCGGGCGGTATCTTCCAGCGCGGGGCCGACAATCAGGTGCGTCGGACGCGTGTTGACGGGCTGGCCGTTGTGCCCGCGGAAGGAGTACATCTGGGTGAAGAACGAGCCGAAGTTGGCGAACGTGAGAGCGTTGGTCGTGACGTTGTTGATCGTGCTCGGTCCGTACTTGCGGGAGCTGTTGTAGAAGCTGGCGCCGTCGATCCAGTTCGGCGGATTCACCAGTGCCTCGGTGAAGAGGGTGTCCCACAGCTGTTCGCCGGCCTCGCCCATGGCGGCGACCAGCGTGCCGTAAATCCCCCAGTTGTCGCTTTCGACGTCACGCACGGGAATCGCCACGGTGTCCTCCCAGGGACGTTCCACGAGGCGGATTTTGTGCGTGGCGAGGTTCTTGATCTGACGCGGGCCGAGCCATTCGCGCATCCCGGCGAAAGCGTCGAGGAACGGGATTTCCATGGCGGTGTGCTTCGGATCGCCCTCGATGTCGGCGAGGTCGCGGTAGATGGTCTCCGCGCCTTCGACGGCCTGTTTGAACTTCAGGTTGAAGCTGGTGCGCATCGCGGACAGCGTTTCATGATTGAGTTCCATGTTCTTTTTCCTTTTTCATGTTGATTGGTCTGATTCTGAACTCGGGTATTCCGGCTCAGCGCGGGCCGTTGCCGATTTCCGCCACCACGCCGTCCGGAAGGACGTCGCGGACGACGCCCGCGATTACGGCCGCCGTACCGCCCGTGAGCGTGACGGTCTGGTCGTCCTTCACGTAGCAGGTCTTGTTCAGGTCGCTCGCGGCGAACGCGCCGCTGCTGACCGGGCTGTAGAGGAACATGCCGGAACGGGTTCTGACGGTTTCGCCGCCGGCCGCGGTGTTTTCGGCACGGCCGACCACGGTGATGGAACCCGCGGACGTGGCGGGAACGGCTTTCCCGCTGGAATTGATCGCGGTAATTCCGCCCGCGTAGACGGTGCTGCCCGACGCGACGGTGAATTCACGCGTGTAGTGAACGCCGCCGGCCGCGATTTCCCTGGTGTCTCTGGCTTCTGTGAGTGCTGACATGGTTCATGTCTCCTTTTGTTGTGATTGTTTTACGCCGTATGGCTTCTCAGCCGTGCATGGCGCGTTGATATTCGTCTTTGTCGAATCCGAATTTGCGGATCATTTCCTCGTCTGCCGAACTCAGGCTCCGCTTCGGCGCGCGCCGTTTGTCCGGCGCGAACGTCATCCGGCCCGGCACCACGGCGGGAGCGTGTTCCAGGTAGGACGCCAGCACGGCGCAGTCCTGGGTTTTCGCCCATCCTTCCAGCGCGTGCGTCAGTTTTCCTTCCTGAAGTCCCTGTTCGATCAGTTCATCCTTGCGTTTTTCCTCGGCGTCGCAGATCATCGTGTCAAGCTCCTGCCGCAGAGCCTCCGCCTGCCCGGCGCGTTCCTTCACGGCGTCCAGAGCGGCGGACATGGTCTCATCAGGTTCATCGGCTGCAATGCCAAGCCCTTCGCGCATGGCCGTGATGACGTCGGCTTTCGCCTCGATCGCGGCCGCCGTACGCTCGAATGCTTCTTCTTCATTGTTCTCGCCGGACAGCACGATCTCGTCCCAAACCATTTTCCCGAGCAGACGACAGAGCGCGCGTTCGATCGGATCCTGAAGCCGTTTCAGTTCAATTGCATTCCGTCCGATGTCCTCCGGATCGGCGTCTTCTTCTCCGCCCGCCGCGAGGACGTCCTCGCAGTTCAGCGCGGGTTCATTCTCCATCGCCACGCTCGTGATGCGGATCGGGCCTTCCTTCAGGCCGCGGATCACGGGCGAACAGTACCGGAATATCTTTTCTTTCAGCAATTCATATGCGCCCGGCGTCCATTCCGCCCGGATGCGCAGTTCATCGCCCTCGCGGAACAGCGTCCCGAACCCCATGGCTGCCACGCCGGACGGGATCAGCCGCAGCACTTCGCTCTCCTCCACGCCGTGCTTCTCCGCCAGGATGTGGAGATAATGATTCGAGTCGATCGGGATCGCCTCGCCTTTCTTCGCCTGGTACGCCGCGATGGCGTCCAGGTCCTCCACGCTCAATCGCAGTTCGTAGTCCTTTCCGTTTTTCACGAGCCGGTTCACGCCCGCATGCAGCAGAGTCCATTCCTCCGGGACTCCGTTCACGTCCTGTTTCACAGTGCTCATTTCCTGCTCCTATGTTTTTGTTTTTCATGTCCCCAATGGGATTACTTGAAAATCATCTTCCGTGCCCGAGCGTAGCCGGGCACAACCGCAGTGGAGGCTGTTGCCTCCTACCAACCGAAAATACGTTCTTCCATGCGCCGTTCATGAGGCGGAAGCGGATCGACTCCGCACGGAGCCTCGTTCCCTCGTCCCGCCGCATGGACCGCCAGCGCGAGCGCCCAGAACCGGTCCGAATGCCCGGATTCGTCGCGTTCGGCGTCGTAGCGCACGTTCCCGGCGGCGGTCACGCTCCGCACGATCTTGTGCAGGTCGTGCCGCAGCACGTCGTCCGCCAATATCCTGATGCCGCGCGACTCGAACACCGCCCGGACCGGCATAGCCAGCGCGGCTTTCACGGAGCTCGTAAACGTCACGCTCTCCACGCGGTATTTCCCGTGGCGTTCCTGCATCTCTTCCGCCAGCATCATCCCGATTCCGGTCGCATCGATGCAGAGACGCTCCAGCCGGGCGTCGTCGAAGCGGCGCGCCAGGGCGTCGGCCTGCATGCGGAACGGCATGTTTTCCATGACTTCGTACCCGCTCTGCCACAGGATGTCCCCGATGCGCGTCAGCTCGAAATACACCCCGACGTCCTTCTTCCGCCCCACGTCGTATCCGGCATACCGGATGGCCTTCGGATGTTCGTTCAGCGCTTTTTCCAGTTCGGCGGCATCGTTTTCGCAGGCGCCGATCATGCCGTAGTCCAGCAGGGCCGCGCCCGCCTCCGCCGCTTCGATCAGATACTGCGTCCGCCAGGCGTCTTCCGTGCGGCATTTCGCCCGCATCATCTTCAGCCACTCCTCGCGGCTCAACTCGCTTCCGGTCACAGCGTTGACACGCTCCACGAACCCTTCTTCGACCGCATCCAGGATACTCGTCCGATGGACGCTCCACCCCATTGCGTTTGCCCCGTGTTCCGCCTCGTGAAGCATCCGGCAGAACGGCGATTCGCTGCTTCCGTCCACGCTCAGGGCGGACACCATTTCCAGCTGGCCGCCCCATGTGGTGCACGGCAGCGCCATGTCGATCACTTTCCCGCTGTCCTTGTGCAGGTCCGCCTCGTCGATCAGAATGTCCCCGCCCTTCCCGGCGAACGCCTCGGGCGTGCTGGACAGGCTGATGACCCGGCTGCCGTTGCCGTATTCCGCCGTGTATGCGCGGATTCCGTGCAGAGGATCGACGACCGCGGCATTCTCTCCGGCGAGACCGCGGCAGACCGCGTTTGCCGCCGCCGCCCATTTCGCGATGTAGTCCGTGATGAACTCGCGGGCGGTGAATTCGTCGCGGCTGGTCACCCACTGCACGGTTCCCGGCCTCCGCAGACACTTGTCGTTCACGCGGAAACTCGTGGCGTACGTGATGCCGATCCGCCGCGATTTCGCGTACAGTTTCATCCGCGCATCGTCCAGGATCCACCGTTTCTGGTACGGCAGAAAGTATTCCGACAGTTTCATCGTCCTTCCGTCTCCGTTTGCAAGTTCACATTTGATTGATTATCAAAATCAGAGTCCGCGCGGCTGCCGGGACATCATCCCACCTTCATTTCCGCACGGTTTCGCATCTTCCATATCCCTTTTTCGAGGCTTTCTTCCGGATCTTCCCTGCCGTTGGAAATCATGCATCCGATCCCGACGCCGCACGGACTCTTCAACAAAGGGTCGTTTTGAGCCCATCCGGACGGAATAAACACGCAACTATCAGTTGTTTCTATCAGTTGAGTATGACATATCTCTTTCTCTTCCGGTTCCGGTGTAATGCTGAAAGTATCGTTTTTCCGTCTTGAAAATCGTTCCGTTTGGAGGTATATTATTTTCTCCCTTTTCGCGCTCGCGACATATTTTATTCAAGGCCTCACCTTATGTGGAAAGCTCTCAGCCAGCCGGCAAAAATCATCATTCCCCTCTTCATCGGACTCTGTTTCCCCTGGATGTCCCGCGCATCCTTCATGGTCCGCTGGCTGCTCGTCGTCATGCTCCTGAATGCCTGCCTCGGCATCAGGTTCAGCGGCCTGAAGGTACGCCTGTACCACTGGTATCTGCTCGCCGCCAACCTCGCGATCGGCGTGCTGGCGTGGCTCTTGGCATGCTGGTTCTGCGGCGGCAATACCGAGGTCGCGAAAGCCGTCTTCTTCACAGCGATCTCCCCCACCGCCACCGCCGCCCCGGTCGTGATCGCATTCCTGGGCGGAAACGTCGCCACGGTTCTGATGGGATTCCTGATCAGCGACCTCGGCATCTCGCTCTTCCTGATCGGCCTGCTCCCGCTCGTCACGGGGCAGCTGAAATGGGAGTTCGTCAACGAAGTCTTCCTGAACATCGCGTTCGTGATGGCGCTCCCCGTCTTTCTTTCGCGCGTCCTGCTCCATTTCTGGCCGTGGCTCGCCGATTTCGCCAAGTATAAAATCGCCCCGCACGCCCTCTGGGCCTGGTCCGTCATGCTCCTCATCCTCGGGGGCATGGCGCGCAAAACGTTTGACGAGCAGGAGATCAGCGCCGTCACGATCCTACTTCAGATCGGCTGCGCTACGCTCGCCGTCTGCATCCTGAATTTCTTCACCGGGTGGCTGATCGGGCCGCGCCGCTGCAAGCTCGAATCCAGTCAGCTCCTCGGTCAGAAGAACACCTCCTTCACGATCTATCTGGCGATCACCTTCGCCTCGCCCGTCGCCGCCCTCGGCCCGCTGTTCTACATCCTCTGGCACAACAGCTGGAACGCCATTCAGATGTTCCAGTTCGAGAAACGCAGGCAGCGCAAGGCGGCGCGCTTCATCTCTTCCTCGGCTCCGGTCCGCGATACCGGACACATCACTTCTTGAACCCACACGAAACGGACGCGGTCATCATGCAGGACATCATCATCCACGGCGCTGCCGAACATAACCTGAAAAATATCGACGTCACGATCCCGCGTGACCGTCTCACCGTCATCACCGGGCTTTCCGGCTCCGGCAAGTCCTCGCTCGCGTTCGACACGCTCTACGCCGAGGGCCAGCGCCGTTACGTAGAAAGCCTCTCCGCCTACGCCCGCCAGTTCCTCGACCGCATGGGCAAGCCGAAGGTCCGCCACATCGAGGGACTTTCCCCGTCCATCGCCATCGAACAGCGCTCCGCGGGATCCAACCCGCGCTCCACGGTCGCGACCGTCACGGAGATTTACGACTATCTCCGCCTCCTTTACGCTCACGTCGGCACTCCGCACTGCCCCAAATGCGGCAAGGTCCTCGCCGCGCAGTCCGCGCAGCGCATCCGCGACCGTCTGCTCCAGCTCCCCGCCGGGCCCGCCATGATGATTCTCGCGCCCGTCGTCCGCGGCCGCAAGGGCGAACACCGCGACATCCTCGACAAGCTCCGCAAGGACGGCTTCGTGCGCGCCCGCATCGACCGGAAGATCGTCGCGCTCGACGAGCAGATCGCCCCGCTCGACAAGAAGGTCAAGCACAACATCGAGGCCGTCGTCGACCGCCTCGTCTGCGGCAAGCTCGAACCGTCCCGCCTCAACGACTCCATCGAATCCGCCCTGAAGCTCGGCGACGGCGTCATGCTGCTCCTCCTCGAGGACCGCGACGCCACGTTCGTTTCCGGCGAAAAAGTCTGGCGCGAGGAGCTCATCAGCGAACACCTCTCCTGCGAGGACTGCGGCATCAGCATCTCCCCGCCCGAACCCCGCAATTTCTCGTTCAACAGCCCCTACGGCGCCTGCCCGGTCTGCAGCGGCATCGGTTCGCTCCAGGTCATGGATCCCGCGAAGGTCGTCGAGGACGAAAACGCCACGCTCCGCCACGGGGCAGTCCCCGCCTGGCGCCGAGGCGCGCACCGCCTCATCATCTACTACAACCACATGCTCAAGTGCATCGCCGCCCACTACGGCATCCCGAAGCTGATGGACACCAAATGGCGCGACCTCCCCGAGCACGTCCGCCACGTCCTGCTTTACGGCAGCGGCGACGAGATCATCGACTTCAGTTTCTACATGCGCGGCAAGCGCCACGAGATGAAGAAGCCGTTCGAGGGCATCCTCGCCAACCTCCAGCGCCGCAGCCAGGACTCCGAATTCGAGAGCGTCCGCACGCGCCTGCTGGAGCTGACCATGCGGAAGACCTGCCCCGCCTGCCACGGCGCGCGCCTCCGCCCGGAGAGCCTCGCCGTCGAGATCGGCGGCGCCGGCATCCACGATTTCAACTGCAAGAGCGTGTCCGCCGCGCTTGATTTCCTCGCGGATCTCAAGCTCACCGACGTGCAGGACAAGATCGCCGCCGAGCTCCTCAAGGAGATCCGCAGCCGCCTCATGTTCCTGAAGAACGTCGGCCTCGGCTATCTCTCCCTCACCCGCGAATCCGGCACGCTGTCGGGCGGCGAAGCCCAGCGCATCCGCCTCGCCACCCAGCTCGGCTGCGGCCTCGTCGGCGTCATCTACATCCTCGACGAACCCAGCATCGGGTTGCATCAGCGCGACAACGCCAAGCTCCTCGCCACCCTCAAAAACCTCCGCGACATCGGAAACACCGTCGTTGTCGTCGAGCACGACCCCGAAACCATTCAGAGCGCCGACTACGTGATTGACCTCGGTCCCGCCGCCGGCGTCCACGGGGGCGAGATCGTCGCCGCCTGTCCGCCATCCGAACTCGTGAACTGTCCGCGCTCCCTCACCGGCAAATTCCTCTCCGGCGAGGAATCCATCCCCGTCCCGGAAAAACGCCTTGCGGGCTCCGGCAAGTTCCTCGAGATCATCGGCGCCACGCACAACAACCTCAAAAACATCAACGTAAAGATTCCGCTCGGCGTCTTCACCTGCGTGACCGGCGTGTCCGGCTCCGGCAAGTCCTCGCTCGTGAACGGCATCCTCCGCCGCGCCCTGGAACACCGTTTCGAGGTCGCCGACGCGGGCGAGGTCGGCGCGCACAGGGAGATACGCGGTCTAGAATTCATTGATAAGGCGATCATGATCGACCAGACCCCGATCGGCCGTACCCCGCGTTCCAACCCCGCCACCTACACCGGCTTCTTCTCCGCCATCCGCAACCTCTTCGCCTCCCTGCCCGAATCCAAGGTCCGGGGCTACGGTCCCGGCCGTTTCAGCTTCAACGTGAAGGGCGGCCGCTGCGAGGACTGCCAGGGCGACGGCATCCGCCGCATCGAAATGCAGTTCCTGCCGGACGTGTACGTGGAATGTCCCGTGTGTCACGGACGCCGATTCAACGAGGAAACACTTTCCGTCCGCTACAAGAAGAAAAACATCTCCGAAATCCTCGACATGACCGTGTCCGAGGGCGTCGAGTTCTTCTCCGCCGTCACGCCCATCGCCCGCAAGCTCAAGACGCTCGAAAGCGTCGGCCTCGGCTACATCTCCATCGGGCAGAGCGCCACCACGCTGTCCGGCGGCGAAGCGCAGCGCGTCAAGCTCGCCACCGAGCTTGCCAAGATCCCGCGCGGCAACACCCTGTACATCCTCGACGAACCCACCACCGGACTCCACCTCGCCGACATCCGCCAGCTCCTCCAGGTCCTCATGATGCTCCGCGACAAGGGAAACACCATCCTCGTCATCGAGCACAATCTCGACGTCATCAAAACCGCCGACTACATCATCGACCTCGGTCCTGAGGGCGGCGACGCCGGCGGCCGCCTGGTCGCTTCCGGCACGCCCGAAGAGATCGCCGCCTGCAGGAAGTCCTACACAGGCCAGTTCCTCAAACCCCTGCTGAACAACCTGCTCTGAGGCGGCAATCTGTCCTGAAACATGTAATCCGCGGATCAGCCCGACAATAAAACGGTCCCGTGTTCGGGCGAAGCCGGACACTGCCGCAGTGGAGGGTATGCCACCCTTTTTGTATCTCCGGGGGTTGTATTTCCTCTGAAATCTGCTATAGTAATTTTAGAATTTGTTACGGCAACCCCCGAACCCCCGGTTTTTCCCTCATGATCGCGCAGACCTCCGGACATCACCACGCATTCGGCTGCACCATTCTCGGCAGCGGCAGCAAGGGCAACGCCTCGGTCATTCACGGCCCGGACGGCAACCTGCTCCTCGACGCCGGGTTCTCCGCGAAGGAACTGATCGGCCGCATGGAACGCGTCCACGTCGACCCGTGTTCCATCCGCGCGATCCTCATCACGCACGACCACTCCGACCACACCGGCGGCTGCCGCGTGGTCGCGAACCGGCTCGGCGTGCCGGTCTGCTTCATCCCGGAGACCGTCTCCGAGCTCGCGCGTCACCCGAACCGGATGCCGGGTGCGAAGATCATCATCACGCCCGGCTCCCCGCTCGAACTCTGCGGCATTCACATCGAACCGTTCACGGTCTCCCACGACACCCCGGCCATCGCGTTCACGTTCTCGGTCGGCGACTGCAAGCTCGGATTCGCCACAGACCTCGGGTTCGTCTCCAACCTCGTGAAATCGAAGCTCTCCGGCTGTTCCATGCTGGTCCTGGAGACCAATTACGATCCCGCGAAACTCCGCGCATCCGCCCGCCCGATCACGCTCAAACGCCGTATCGCCGGACGTCAGGGCCACCTCGGCAATCCAGACGCGATGGAGGCGCTCGCCGACCTGCTCGCCCCGAATACGCGGCACCTCGTTTTCGCGCACCTGAGCCAGGAGTGCAACGACCCGGAGATCGTCGCCTCGCTCGCCACCGCCCGCCTCGCCGAACTCGACCGCCCGGACGTCTCGTTCGAGATCGCCTCGCAGTTCGAACCGCTTGAAACCGTCTGGCTGGAGTGAATTTCGTCATGGCCGCCTCGGGAAATCGCAAGATCAAGATCGCCTGTCCCGGCTGCGGACAGAAGCTCGACGTGACCGAGTTGCCGCCTTTTTCCCGCGTCGCCTGCCCCTCCTGCGGACTCTCCCTCATCGTCCCGAAGTGGTTCAACAACTATCTGCTGGAGGAACCCGAGGGCAAGGGCGGCATGGCCACCGTGTACCGCGCGCTCGACGTGGCGCTCGACCGCGAAGTCGCCATCAAGATATTCCGCCCGGACCTCGCGGAGCGCGGCGTTTCCCCCGATCTCTTCCTGCACGAGGCCCGGATCGCCGCCACCGTGAACCATCCCTCGGTCGTGCCGATCTATTCCTGCGGCGAATGGGACGGCGCGACCTACATCGTGATGCAGTACATGGGCGGCGGTACGCTCGAACGCCGCCTGAAGGATGCGAACGGCCGGCTTCCGATCATGGAGACGTGCCGCTGGATTCGCGACGTCAGCGACGGTCTCGACTGCGCCCGCGAGAATCGCGTGGTGCATCACGACGTGAAGCCCGCGAATATGCTCCTCGACCTCGAGTCGAACGTGAAGATTTCCGATTTCGGTCTCTCCCAGGTCATTTCCGGCAGCGCCTCCACGGCGTTCACCGACAACTCCTCCATGTGGCTCAGCCCCCAGTACGTGAGCCCGGAGAAAGTCCTCTCCGGAGTCGAGGGGCCCGAGGGCGACGTCTACAGCCTCGGCGCGTCGTTCTACCACCTGCTCACGGGGGAAACGCCGTTCCGGTCGGACGACGTGCAGGAACTCGCGAACATGCGCACCACGCGCGACCCCGTTTCGCCCGACCTCGTACGCCCGGACATCACCCCGGCGCTCGCGTCCGTCATCCTCGACATGATGCACCGCGACCCCGCCGCCCGGCCGACGTACGCGCAAATCGCCGCCCGCATCAACGATGCAGTCCGCGCCATCATGCGCCCCGCCGCGCCCGTGCCCGTCGCGGAACCCGTGCCGCCCGCGCCGGACCGCCCGCGCAAAGTCTTCAACATTCCCGCGGACCGCACGGGAAAGCCGCGGCACTTCTTCCGTTCCTCGCACCTCACGCTGCTGCTGATCCTGCTTTTTCTGATGTGCGGGCTGTGCTTCCTCGTATTCCTGCCGCGATTCATCGACAAACGCAGCCTGCTGGACGCCGCGCCGGCGCTGAGGGCCGTTTACGGCGACATGCCGCCGGAATCGTTCCCGTTCCTGAACGAAGAAGGCTTTTACGAATCGCCCCTGATCGACGCCGAGCTGGCGTTCTCCGATTACGAATACCCCTTCGAAACGCGCTACGCCGCCGCCTGGGTCTCCGGCATTTGCCGGCTGCTGGACGCCGAACCGTCGGCCGTTGCGTCCATTGCGGACATGGGCGGCCATCTGCGGTCCGCGGCTTCCCTCGCCGGAATCCGGCCGCCGCCCGCGGACGCCTACTGCCTCGCCGTGCTTTCCCGCCTGGACCCGAACCCGCCGGACGTGTATTTCTCGCCGGAACAGCATGTCCGCGTGCTGCTGGGACGGCTGCTCCGCGCGCTGTACGACCTGGAGGCCGCGCCGCCCGAGAACGGCCGCATCCCCGACCGCATCCTGACGCAGTTCGGCGAATTCCGCGTCGCGTTCCGGGAACTGCCGGAGACCTCCTGGCTCGTGAAGCTCTACGGCCCGCGGCTCCATGACTGGCAGTCCGCCCTGTCCGGCGATGCCGTTCCGTCCGCCGACCTGGAACCGCTTTTCCTGCGGCTGCCTTCCGGTTCGGACAGACGGCGGAACCATGACGATCTTTCGACCGCCCCGGGTGCGACCATTACCGGTTCCCCGTTCGGCATCGAATCCCCGGTACTTCCGCGGGATTAACTAACGGTCAAATCCGCATCTGTTCCCCGGTTTCGGATCAGTTGAAGATCGGGATCAGGTGATAGGCTTTCAGCAGGCCGAGGATGAAGAGATGCAGCGGGTAGTAGACGTAGAAGAACCACTTCATAAACGCGTTGACGTGCGGATTCGGCCCGCGCTTGCCGTTGTACAGCGCCAGGATCGGGATCGACAGCACCACGGACAGCTGCATCGTGGCGTACAGCGGGTCGTCCGGCAGGAAGGAATACGCGAAGACCGCCACGTAGAGGATGAGCCACAGCGCCTGTTTCAGCAGATGCCCGCGGTTCGTCGCGAAGCTCAGCACCAGCACGGACGCCGTGCAGCTCCAGTCTCCGCAGAAGCTCACCACGCAGATCAGGCAGATCAGCAGCGTCTTCAGCCATGTGCTCCGGATGCGCTCCGAATACTCCACGCGGAGCATCACCAGGCCCCACGCCAGCGTCCAGATCACGCTCGTCTGGCTGTGAACGCCGTAGTAGAACGGGATGTACCTGTGCCAGTCGGAAAACCCCCACCACTCAAACACGTACGCAAAATGCGAGATCAGCGCGAAGAGGAACATGCGGAACGTGTATTTGTTGATGTTCCGCGTGTGAAAGAACCCCTCCGCGATGAAGAAACACATGGTTGGCATGGTGATGCGCCCGATGACGTGCATCAGCACGGGCACCGTCTTGTGCGGTTCCCCGGGGAAGATCGTCCACGCGATGTGGTCGATCGTCATCGCAATGATCGCGATGAACTTGATCGCATTCGCATTCAGTATCTTACAGTTCGCCATGCCGCGCGTTTACTCCGCCAGTTACTCCGCCAGTTACTCCGCCAATGGCGTTATTTCGGGTAATATCCGCCGTTTCGAGGTGCGCCGCGAAAATCGATCTTACCCGCCTGTTTCAATTTCTGCAAATGGCGTTCCACCGTTCTACGACTGACGGAAAGCTTTTCCGCAATCATTCCCGTCCGGATTCCGGGATTGGTCTGAATGCAGCGGAAGACCGCATCAGCCGGATTTGCCGCGTTACCGGTTTCATGTCCGCGCAACGCACTTAGAATCGCGCGAAGTATGAAATCAACAAAGATACCGGAATCATTCGCTTCCGTGCTTTTATTAATGGCCTGATAATACTGGTCCTGATTGTGATAGACCATTGTTTCCACGGGAAGCTGAAGGAAAATGGGGTTCCACTTCGCAAGAATCAGGGATTGCCACAGCCGCCCGATTCGTCCGTTTCCGTCAAGGAAAGGGTGGATGTACTCGAATTCGTAGTGGAAGACACAGCTTTTGATCAGCGGATGATCCGTTGCGTTTCGAAGCCAGGAGAAAAGCTCCGCCATCTGTTTCGGCACGAGGCGGGCAGGAGGAGCCACATGAATGACCTTGCCTTTTTTCACGACGCCCGCGCCACTCCGGCGAAACTCTCCCGGATGTTCCATAAGGGCAGCCATCATCATCCCGTGCGCCCGCAGCAGATCGTCTATGGAATACGGGTTCAAATCCTCCGCAATATCATAAACGGCAATCGCATTTTTGACTTCCTGAATCTGGCGCAAGGGTGCAATAACGCGTTTCCCGTCCAGGACCGACGAGACCTGCTCCTCGGACATCGTATTTCCTTCAATCGCCAAAGATGCCTGAATCGTCCTGACCCGGTTCGCACGACGCAGTTTCAGCGCGTCGGCGCCTTCCGGTCGGAAAGAGCTCTGTTCCAGAAACGCGACAATCGCTGCAATCAGGTTGACTGCATCCGCCGAAACATGAAATGGAGGTTGATAACTCATTTCGCAGTCTTAGACAGGATAATCTCCGGGGCGCGACAGGAAACGAGGTGCCGCGCCCCGGTGTATTAAGCATAAAGCCGAGGGAAAAGGCTTACTTCTTTTCGTCCTTCTTCTCGGTCGCGGCGGGCTTGGGGGCCTTGACCCACTTGCCGTCTTCGTTCTGGATGAATTCGCCTTCGGGGGCCTTGGAACGGATCTGCTTGGCGCGGAGTTCGCCGACCTTGTCGACGGTGGAGCCTTCCTGCTTGGCGATGGCGTTGTAAACGGCCTTGCGGTCCTTGTTTTCGTCCTCGACGAGCTTCTTTTCGTCATCGGAGAGCTTGACTTCCTTGCCGGCCGTCTCTTTCGTCATGGCTTCGAGGTAACCGGCCTTGTTTTCGCCGACGGAGCCGGCCTTCTTGAGGACTTCGATCTTGGGCTTGCGTTCTGCCATGTTCTTCTTGATGGTGGCGGCGGAATCGGCGGCGGAAAGCGCCTGCGGAACGGCGAAAGCGAGCGTGAGAGCGGCGATGGAGAGAGCGATCAGTTTTTTCATGGTAATAATCTCCTGAAGTTGTGAAGTTTGGTTCGTCCGGTTCGGATCAGAGGGCGTCGAGTTCGCCGAAGAAATCGTCGAGTGCCTTTTCGATGCGGATGTTGATGTCGAGTGTGATGTGAACGGGTTTGATCTCGATCGGTTTGACATCGACTTCGTTCTGGGTCTTGATGCACGCCGAAGCGCCGAAACCGAGCAGAACGGTCGCGGCGGCGAGGACTGGCAGGAACTTTTTCATGTGGTTGATTCCTTTCCCTGTTGAGCGGGTTTGTTGTGTTGTGTTATGGGTTGAGTTGAACGTTGCTGACTGGTTGAGGGTGTTTGTGTATGATCATTCTTTCCTGGAAAAGATCTGCTGGAAGTAGTCGACGAGCTCCATCGCCTTGCCGTACATGTTCACGTTCGTGTCCAGGCGGATGCCCTGGAAGATGCACGGCGTGGGGGATCTCACGAACGAGGCGGTGTTCTCGTCGAACGCATAATAGAGGGCGCGGTTGGGATGCCCGTCAAGCTGGAGTTCGAGTTTCAGGTTTTCCTTGTCCGGTCCGGTGGAAAGCATCCTCATGCGGACCCAGGAATAGGTGAAATCCTTCAGCGCGTCCCTGGAAAGCTCCATTTCGATGCCGGTGGAGGCATCCATCAGCGCCTCGTCGATCTCGCCCTTGATCAGGCCGTCCTCGCCGGGGGTGGAGAAGAGGAACGCGTCCTCAAAATAGATGTTGTCGATCTTCGCCTTGCCGAACGCGTCGGTCTTCTGCACGAGCACAACCGGGATGGTGCCGTTGATGGAGCCGCTGCCGTTGATCTGGCCGAGGCCGATCTGCGTGAGGAAGAGCGGCAGTTCCAGGCGGTCGCAGTAGAGCACGGCTTCGGTGGTCGTCTGGCCCGCGCGGTACGTGATGCCGCCGAGGCGGATGTGGCCGTTGCACCAGTCGAGCACGGCATTTTCGACCTGCCAGGTGTTCGGGGCCTCCATGCGGAACGTGGCGCGTCCCGCTCCGGTCTCGATATTGCCATATTTGACGGACTTGAACGTGAGCGTCTGGCCGGGGGCGGACTTCAAAACGGCGATCTCCGGTATCTCGAACCCGAGGCCGATGCCGCGGACTTCGAGCTTCTGCTCCGGGATCAGGACGTCGGCGTCGGCGATATGGAATTCGGCGTGTCCGGTGGTGGTCTTCGGCAGGATCCTGTACACGGCGTCGGCGGAAAGCTTGCCCGTGCAGGAGATCTCCTCGAACTGAGGCAGGAACCTGGCAAGGTCTTTCGAGAGGTCGGCCTGCTGCTCGGGGATGACGAGGCCGCATTCGGTCTCCACGCCCGCGTCGCCGAGCACGATATTGGCGTAAATCTGCCCGTTGATGGAGAAGAGATGCGCGTCCGATTTCAGGCGGAACGTCTTCGCGGCGTCGTCCCACTGGATCGTACCGTCGAGCGAAGCGGCCTGAGCGCCATTGAACTCGAAATCGCCGAGCGAGATCTTGCCCGTGCGGGGCGCGGCGGCCGGGACAGGTTCCGCTTCATCCGTGTCGACGTCATCGTCCTCTTCGTCCTTGTCGCCGACCTCATCCGCTTCTTCCGCGTCCTCGTCCGTGTCTTCGTTCTCATCCGCTTCTTCCGCGTCCTCGACCGCCTCGGCAAGCGCGTAATCGAACGGGAAATCCCAGCTCAGGTTCTGCGCGAGGAGCTTCAGTTCCGGCATGGCGAGTCTGGAATCGGGACAGGAGACCGTGCCGGAGAGCATGCCGTCGTCGTATGCGGCATTCATCCCGAGTTCCGGCGCGTCGTATGTAAGCCCTGCGGCAAGCTGTCTAAACCGGAACCCGCCGATTTTCGCATCGCCCCGGCACGTTTTGAGGTTTGATTCCGCGCCAAACGAAACCGATTCCGCCTCGCAGGCCATGCCGTTGAGTTCGACGTTGAGTTTTCCGCCAAGGAGCCGGGCGGTAAGATCCCGGAAATCGCCGAAAGTCACGAAATCGGCGGAAAGCGTTTCCGGGAGGAACGAGACCTTGATCCCGTTGACGTCCGCGAGGAGTTCGCCGCCGGTAAGCCCGACGGAGATATTCGTGTCTCCATCGTCTATGTCGTATTCCGCGCGGATGGTCCCGGGCTTGAACCCGACGGTCATGTTTTTGAACCCGGCGCCAGATTCGCCGCCCGCAAGCTCGGCGGACGCCCCCACATGTCCGTCGTTCAATTCGAAATGAGCGGAGAAGGATTCCGGGCGGAGAAACACGGACAGCCCTTTGAGCTCATGGTTCAGGCCAGCGCCGTCCAGTCCTGCCCGGATCTCCGCGCAAGCGAAATCGGCGGAAGCCACGAGGGCGCCATCCACGTCGGCAAGCATGGCGGCGAGCTTGCCGGGCCGCAGAGAGATGTCCACGCCTTTGTACGAGGCTTTGAGGAGAGGAGCATTGTCGAGATTCAACGAAAGCCCGGCGGCGCCGTCCTCGTCCATGTTGCCGCCGAAACTGAACTTCGCCGGCTCGGAATCGGCGACCGTAAGCTGGAATCCGCCCTGAAGCGTTCTATGCCGGAACGAAACGGATGCTTCGGTCCCGGCGAGCTCGAACGGGATCCCGTCGTATTCGCCCTTCAGAGCGCCGAGCGTGAACACGAATATCTTTTCCGTTTTGGGCGGGTCCATCGGCTTCACGGTCGGGATGATGCGCGGGACCGTCTTCAACGTAAACTCCGCGTGGGAGTCGATGCGAAGACCCTCGCGTGTGCGGTAGGTGAGCCAGAAATCGCCATCGACCTCACAGGACGAATTCTCGACTTCAGACACGGTCAGGCTGTTCAGGTCGATTTCGGCCTTCGCGCTCATGGAGATCCCGGCATGGAACCCGCGCGGGAGTGCGGACCGGACGATTCCCGGCAGCCCTGCGGTGATGATGGTAAAACTATTGAGATCCAGCACGATTTTCTTTTCTCTGTGCAGATAGACGGCCTGTCCCAGGAAGTTGTTCATCGCGAAGTAGACTTCCCACGAACATTCGAGCTTGTTCCAGCCCAGTTCCGGGTCGGGACGGAGCGTGATGGCATACGGGATGTGCAGGATGTCCAGTGCGTCTTCGTTCTGCGCTTCCACCGAAAGGCTGCCGGACAGGGAAATGCGGCCGACCTTAGCCGGAATGGCGGCGTTGAGGTCGTCGATGGGGGCGGAATCGCCTTTCTCCTTCTTTTTGCGGGACTGGAGCGACCTGGCGAAGATGTTGTAGGCGGGGATGGAGATGGAATCGTCCGAATAATCGGCCGTGACGTCGCAGTTTTCGATGTCGATGGATTCGATGGTCCGGTCGAACAGAAGCGCGAGCGGAGAGAAATGGATGGAAAGCGAACCAATGCCGCCGACATTCTGCAGCATGCCGTCGCGCGTGGTGTCGGTGAACTTGCAGGCGACTTCCGCCGAGGTCAGGCTGATGGATTTGATGCGGAACTCCGCGCCGCCGCCTTCCGCCATTGCCTGAAGAAGCCTGTTCACGTCGCGTTCGATGAGGCGCGGAATGACCGTGACCACCAGCAGGGCGCACGTCAAGGCAAAGCACAGCAGCGACAGCAGGACGATCGCCCATTTCGCCCCGCGGGAGACGGGCTGCCGTTTCTGTTTGGCAGGTTTCTTTGCGGCGGCATCCGGTTTCTTTTCGTCAGAATCCGGTTTCTTTGCGGCAGCATCCGGTTTCGAAGCAGACGCGACCGTACCGGCGGAATCGGCGTGATCGGCCGTTTTCTCCGGTGTGATGTCGGCTGCGTTTTTTCCTGGTTCGGATTCCGGCATGAGGCAAAGTATCTTTCTGCAGATCGCGACGTTTTCGCGGTGGTGAAAGCGCGGAACGCTACGCTTTTCATACGCGTTTCTCTAATAATATACAGGGTCC
>JAEEGJ010005794.1_pt1 | contig 38127 bp, 37 predicted proteins | sample 8958761 | NCBI WGS metagenome assembly JAEEGJ01 (sample SAMN16246546, study PRJNA631951) | gut metagenome | biome: gut microbiome; feature: rumen; material: RS-attached | host: Bos | place: Iran: Karaj | collected 2018-10
AGGTCTATTGTAAAAACACCAAAGAGAGCAAGCGCTTCCCGGAAGGCACTTCCCTTCTGCAGATGCTTGCCGAGTTTGACTGTCATCGGCCCTACCCTATTGTTTCCGCCAAGGTAAACAATGTATCGCAGGGTCTGAAGTTCAAAGTCTACCAGAACAAAGACATCGAATTCATAGATGTCCGCGAATCCAGTGGGATGCGCGTGTACTGCCGCTCGCTCTTTTTCCTGCTTTACAAGGCCTGCTGCGATGTCCTGCCGGAAAGCCGGCTCTATGTGGAGCATCCCATCTCCCACGGCTATTTCTGTCACATCAGAAAGGCCGATGACACCCCCATCACCCCCGAGGATATCCAGAAGCTCACGGACTATATGCACGAGTTGGTGAAGAAGGATCTCCCCTTCCACCGCTACGACGTGCAGACCGAGAAAGCCATCAAGGAATTCAAGAAAGCCGGGGCCGAAGACAAGGTACGCCTGATGGAAACCAGCGGCGAGGCCTATACGGACTATTATACGCTGGGAGAAACGGCCGACTTCTACTACGGTAAACTGGTACCTTCCACCAGCTATCTGACCGTCTGGGGCCTGCAGCCCTATCACGACGGCGTTCTCCTGCAGGTTCCTTCCCTGGAAGACCCTACCCGCGTGGCCGACTATGTGGACCAGCCCCGCACCTTTGAAATGTTTACGGAGGCCCTGCGCTGGAACATCATTATGGGTCTGAGCACCGTGGGAGACGTCAACCAGGCCATTCTGAACGGCCGTGCCAGCGAGCTCATCCAGATAGCTGAGGCTCTCCAGGAAAAGAAGATTGTAAAGATTGCCGAAGAAATAGAGCGCCGCTACAACGACAAGAATACGCCCCTGCAGGTGGTGCTCATCACCGGCCCTTCCTCTTCCGGTAAAACCACATTCTGCAAGCGTCTGGCGGTCCAGCTCAAGGCCTGCGGACTGCGTCCTATGTCCGTGAGTACGGACGACTACTTTGTCAACCGCGTGGAAACGCCCAAGTTCCCCGACGGCTCTTACGACTTTGATAACTTCGAGACCGTGGACCACAACCTGATGGAGAGCGACATAATGAAGCTCATCGCCGGTGAAGAGGTCTCCGTGCCCGAATTCAACTTTGTCACGGGCCTGCGGGAATACAATGGCAAGAAGCTCAAGTTGGGAGAGGGCCGAATCCTCCTCATCGAAGGCATCCACGCCCTCAATCCCCAGCTCACCAGCAAGATTCCCGATTCGGCCAAGTTCAAGATCTTCATCAACACGCTCACGGGAACCCTCCTGGACGACCACAACAGCATTCCTACCAGCGACAACCGCCTCCTGCGGCGCATCGTGCGTGACTATAACGCCGGAGCCTTTACGGCCCAGCAGTCCATCTCCAACTGGCAGAATGTTCTGGATGCAGAGGAAAAGTGGATTTACCCCTATCAGGAAACGGCCGACGTAATGTTCAACAGCGCCTACCTCATTGAGTTTGCGGTGCTTAAGAACCATGCGGAGCCCATCCTCCGCAGCGTTCACCAAAACTGCGCCGAGTACGCCGAAGCCCACCGCCTCCTCAAGTTCATCCACTACTTTATCCCCGTGCCGGATAAAGAAATTCCCGCAACATCCCTCCTCCGCGAATTCATCGGAAGTTAATCGAAGGTATTACGGAGCGAAGCGACCCAGGGGGTCTGGGGGGGTAGCCCCCCAGTCTGTGAAACAGATATTAAATTCTTTTGAGAATCGGCGAAGCGTAGATTCTCAAAAGAATATCTCTCAGTTCCGGGGGATATTCTTTTGTTATCTTGTCTACGTGCTTGATAAAGGTCTCTTTCTCTGCGTCTGTGTAGGAATAACTGCGTTGTCCGTTCAGGAGGTCGGCGGCAATGTAGTTATTGGGATACAGGCGGTATGCGGCCTTGATACGGGAATCAATGAGTTCTGCCACGCTCTTGTTGAACTCGGGATTGGTGCACTTGCTGAATTGCTCCAGTTCCTCGCGGTGCAGAGGCTCGCAGACGGCCAGGTGCACGCGGCCCTTGGGCTGGGTAATGCCCGTAAGGATGCTGTTAAGGTCTTCTCCGGGCTTTTTAATATAAGGCTGGCCGGAACTCTTGGCGTAGAGCTCCAGGGCCTTTAATTCGTCGCAGGGCTCCCATTCGTAGGAAATGGCCAGCGGAGCAATATGGAGCTCGTCCAAAGAGGCGACACGGTCTTCCCCGCCGGAGAGGTTGAACATCTTGATAATGCCCTGGTCCGTGAGGTCCATACCGTCCTTGGTGCGGCCGTTGCGCTGGGCAATCCACACGCTTTCCTTCTTCTGGGTAACGGCATAGCGGATGTACTCCGACACATACTGGCTCTTGAGCAGGAAATCCCGGGCCGAAGTAACCGTAGTGGGCCTCTCGATGCGGAACATCTTGTTGCTTCGGCCCACATCTATGACCATCTGGCCCTGCATCAGGTTGGCTCCAAAGGTGATTTCGGAGGTCTTTCGGCCTGCATCACACAGCAGCACCTGCAGGAAGCCGGCGTCCATCATAATGTCCCGGTGGTTAGAGACAAAGAGGTAGTCCATATTGGGGTCCAGGCGTTCCATACCGGACACGGAAAGGCCGTCGGTGGTCTTGTCGGCAATGGCGTAGATTACCTTGTACATAACCCGGAGCTGGAACTCTTCCACGGTGCGGCAACTGCCCACCAGCGCTGCTACCTCCTGCACCGGCATATTAGGGAACAGGAAGTCACAAACGAGAGGAAAATACTTGTCGGACACAATCCGCTGCATAGCTGCAGGGATCTCAGCATCTACATAGGGGCGAATATCGTCAAACATGTTTGGCGCGTTTATCAATGAATTTCACAGGCTTGCGGCTCTTGGCCGGGAAGTTGATGGCCGCCACTTCCGGGACGGGCAGGATCTCAATGGTGGGAGCCACGCGGATACGGGAGCGGAAACGGTCCTTGAGGTCCTTGACGGCGTCAAACTCGGGCTCGTACTTGAGGCCCAGCTGCACCACCACATCGTCGGTTCCGGCTTCGGAATCCTGTACAATTACCACATAGTTCTCTACATACGGGGTGTTGTCCAGCACGTCATTCACTGCCGGCGGGTACAGGGTGGTACCCTTGAGCTTGATCATATTGTTCTTGCGTCCCACCAGCGGAGTGAGGCGGTAGCTGTAACGGCCGCACTTGCACTGCTCGGTAATCTTGGCAGCCATATCTCCGGTGCGGAAACGCAGCAGCGGCATACCTTCCACACCCAGGGTGGTAATCACAATCTCGCCCACCTGGCCATCGGGCACCGGCAGGTTGTCCTCTCCAATGATTTCCACTATAATAAGCTCGGGATGCACGTGGCCTCCGCAGCCGTAAGGGCACTCGGAGAAAGTGGCGCCCATCTCCGTAGAAGAATAGGTAGCAAAGAGCTCCACGTCCCATTTTTCCTTGATGCGGCGGCCCAGGAGGTTCAGTTCAAAGTTCTGGTCCCGCATTCCTTCACCAATGCCAATGATGCGCTTGATGGAGGAATTCTTATAGTCAATGCCGTGGTCTTCGGCATATTGGATAAGCCTCAGAATGAAGGAAGGCACGCACATTATGGTGTCCGGCTTGAGACGGTTGATGGTATCCCACTGCAGTTCGGGGATGCCGTTACCCACGCGGATGATGCTGGCGCCCAGCTTGCGTATGCCCAGGAAATAGGCCAGCCCGGCCATAAAGCGCTTGTCTATGGTGGTCATAAGCTGCACAATGTTGCCGGGACCCAGACCTGCGCACTCAAAGCTCTTCTTCTCATTGTAGGCCAGACGCTCCAGGTCCTTATCGGTGCATCCGAAGGTCACGGGGTCTCCCAGCGTACCGGAAGTGGTCACATAGTCCACCACCTTCTCCTTGGGGCAGCAGAGGAACTCGTCGTTAAACAGCTGCAGGTCCTTCTTTTCCGTAAAGGGAATCTTCTGCAGATCCTCTATGGTGCGGATCTTCTCAATGTCTATGTGATACTTCTCAAACATACGCTGATAGTACTTGGAGTGCTCCTTCAAGTAAACCAACGCATCGTGCAGCAGTCCTTCCTGGAATGCCTTAATTTCCTCAGGTTTTCTAAACTCAATATCCATACTTCAGTTTTTGACAGATCCTTCGTCGTTTCACTCCTCAGGATGACAAGACTTGTCATTCTGAGGGTAGCGAAGAATCTGTATATTTAACCAATTAAGAAATAGTTCCTGCCAGTTTCTGGTGTCTTCGTTCTGCTTATAGGGGTTGGCTCCAAAGCCGTGACCTCCGGTAGCGTATTGGGTATACAGGTGCGGAATGTGCCGCGCAGTAAGGGCCGAATCCAGCAGCACGGAATTCCTGTAATCAACTATGGGATCATCCACGCAGTTGAGCAGGAACACCGGGGGCGTATCGGCCTTTACGTGTTTTTCCAGGGACAGGGAGTCCCGCATTTCCTGCTTCAATACCGTCCATTCTCCCAAAAGGCCCAGCCTGGAGCGTTTGTGGACCGGAGCTGCACTCATAGTGACCACCGGATAAATGGGCGCCACAAAGTCCGGTCTCAGGGATACTTCCGGCTCAACGCCGTACCGCGAAAGGAAGTTGGTATCAAAGTACTCCCCTGCACTCATCACCAGATGACCTCCGGCACTGAATCCCATGGCCCCCACAGGGCCGTCATAACGCTCCCTGACAAGCTGGATAGCCCGCTGGATGTCACAGATCATATCCGGATGCCTGTGCCCCCTGAGCAAGGAGCGGTACTTGGATGTAAACTCAAACTTACCGGCCACCCTGTATTTGAGCACATACGCAGCATATCCTTCGGAGGCCAGCCACCGTGCCACAAGGGTTCCCTCTGTCTCCATATCATGCCAGTGATAGCTGCCTCCAGGGCACACTATGACAGCCGCCCGGGGCTCCCCTTCCGGCAGATAGGCCGTTAAGGTTACGCTCTTGTTGTGGCACTTGGTACCGTCCCAGATACGCTCCTGGGAGAACGCCGGGACACAGAGCAGGAAAAGCAGTATGCTAAGCACCCTTCTCATACCAGTCCACATAAAAATGTCTCATTTCCCGCGTAAAGGCGGCAATATCGGCCTCTTCGGGAATCTGCCTGCGCTCCCCTATCTCCAGCGTGAGCGGGTGGAAACGAAGCAGGAAATCGTGCTTGGGCAGGGCTTCGTGGAAGCCGCGGATGAGCAGCGGCAAGATATCCATACCCATCTCCCGGGCTGCCAGGAAGGCTCCGCGGTGGAATCGGCCTATACTGCCATCCAGCGTACGGGTTCCTTCGGGGAAGATGACCACGGAATAACCTTCGGCCACCATTTTCTTGATATGCTCGCTATTGGCCGAAAGGCCCCAGGAGGCCGGGAAATAGCCGGCTTTTCGGATGACCGCTCCATAGAAGGGGAACTTCCAGACCCAGTCGTTGGTCATAAAGATGAGCTTGGGCTGCAGGGCTATCAGGGGCAGCACATCCAGGTGACTCTGGTGGTTGCAGATATAGACGGCCGGCTTGGAGAAATCTTCTCCGTGCGGGTTCTTGACGGTATATTTGCAGCCGGGAATCAGGTGCATAGCCCAGGAGGCCACACGACGCACTATCTTGTTATAGGCGGGCCCCTGCGGGAAGAACAGGGCCAGAATGGACAGCAAGGACATCCAGACCACCATAGTTAGGGCAATGTAAGCCGTAGCCAGCAGACCGGCAATGGTAAGCGGCTTCGAACGCCGTTTCCCGTTCTTGAAGTGCAGCCAGCGGTACACGATGGGCGGCAGATAGCAAGCCATAGCCACCACCGTAATCATTCCTATCACCGTAACCAGACCCAGGGATTGGAGGGCCGGATGCTTGGCAAACGCCAGTACGCCAATGCCAATGAACATTATGATGGCGCTCAGCACAACGGCATTTCCATAGGAATGAAGGATCTTCTTTCCGGTTTTGAACTCGTATTCCAGTCCCTCGGTAATGAAGATGCTGTAGTCGTCTCCCATACCAAAGATAAAGGTGGCCAGAATGATATTCACGATATTGAACTGCAGGCCCGTCAGACCCATAATACCCCGGATCCAGATCCAGCTCACAGCCAGCGGCAGGAAGGCAATCAGGGTCAGTTCCAGCGAGCCGAAGCTGATCCACAGGAAAATAAGGACAATGAGGCTGCAAACCAGGCCGATGGTATCGAAATCCTGAGAAAGAGCGCTAACCAAAGTACCCGCCATATTCTCCTGCGGGGAGAAGTCTACCGGCTGGAAATAAGCCCTTTCCCGGGGCTCCCAGGTGGCATCCAAAGCATCAAAGAAGGGCTGGAAGCCGTGGGCGGTAAAGCCGGCTTTGAGACCCTCTTCAATCAGAAGATCCGGCACATCCTGATGCCGCTCCCAGAAAGAATTCCAAAGGCCGATTCTCTCCTTCTGCTCCTCCGCCGACGGAATAGGGAATGCGTCAGGGGCCAGGGACAGGGATTCCAGCAGGGCAAAGCCCTTGGACTGGCTCTCCGTCATATAGTTGATGTTGTGCAGATTGGAGTCAAACTGAAGCTTCTTGCCCGTATAGGCAAAGAGAACCGTGAGGGCCAGGAAGCCAATAAAGATGGCTCTGCGGGTCTTTTCTCCCGGATGGAAATAGCGGGCAGGATCCAGCTTGATGACCTTTCTCTCCCTCTCGCACACCGGAACAAACACCGGCAGGAAGATGAGCACAAACAGAATGGTTCCCACCAGCATAATGGCGCCAATGAAGCCAAAATCATGCAGGGCCTCCGATTTCAAAAGCAGAAGGCCCAGAAAGGCACCCACCGTGGTAATGTTGCCGGTCAGGAGCGGGTCAATCTGCTCGGCCAAGGCCTGGCGCCGGTCGGGGCAATACTTGAGATGGTCAATGTAATGCAGCGGATAATTGACGGCAATGCCAATGACCGTACAGCCAATTCCCAGTACTATGATGCTAACGCTGGCCTTGAAACAGGCAATGATGCCCAGGGCAAATACGGCCCCCACGGTTATGGAAATAAGAATCCACAGTACGTCCTGCACCCGCTTGTAGCTGAACCACAGCACCATGCAAATCAGGACCAGGGCAAAAGCCAGGGCCAGGAAAGAATCCGTTTTGATTCTATGGGCATTTTCTACAGCCACTTCCGGGCCACCCGTAGAGAAGATATGAACGGAGGGATATTCCTTTGAGCACTCTTCCTTAAGAGCGTTTAGACCGGCCAGCAATTCCCCGTTTTTGCCGCTCTCCGAACTGCCGTAAGGCGAGTCAAAAAAGAGAATCTCCGTATCCTGCAGAGCGGCGGGCTGGGCTTCCTGAAGACGGTTTAAAACCGGGGAATAAAGCCCCAAAGGGTCGCTTCTTAAATATCTGGAAGTAAACGGATTGGCCGTAGCCAGTGAAAGCTTGTCTTCCTGTAACTTGGAGGCAATATAGCCCGGAACCGCCAGCAGGGAATCCATTCTGGCATAGTCTTTTTCCTGAAGGAAATAAGGCCAGTTGGCATTCAGGAAACCAAATACCTCGGCCACCTGTTCTCCGGCAGCACCCTCATAAAGATAGATATCCGGGAAGGCTTCCTCCCAACGGTCCTGGAAAGCATAAACGGCATCCTGTCTCTCTTCCGCGGTGCCGCCCTGGAAAATGACGGCCATCTTCTCATCCCCCGAAGTAGCTTGCAGCTGCTCACGGGAATCTTCCGGCAAAAAGGCGCTGATATCCTCCTGGAATTGGAGGCGGAGGGCACTTAAAACGCTGAGGGTGAGAAGCACAACAAGCAGAAGAACTGCCCAGCCCTTGTGGGCGCGCAGGATGTCGTGCAGTTTTAGGATCAAGTCTCTCACCGGCTCGTAGCTTTACATTTTACAAATGTAATAAAAATCCGGCTAGAAAAGAAGGATTACTAACCCAGGATTCTTCTTAGAAGGGTCCTGGGCCATCCGTAAAGAAGGCTGACGAGCAGCAAAACCGTATTGAGAACAGAGATTCTGAAGAAGTCTATACCAGGCCGAAAATGGGACACGCGGTCCTCTGGATAAGAAACTCTCACCGGTACCGGCTTGAGTTCCAGGCCTTTCCAGGCGCTGAAGACCAGAAGGGCCAGTTCGGCCTCATAACGGGAACTCAGAATGGATAAGGAAGGAAGTTTCTTGAGTGGATAGAGGCGGTATCCCGTCTGGGTGTCGGGTAAGTTGACACCGGTATAGAGGCGGAACCAGAAATTGGAGAAACGGTTGGCAAAAGAGCCCCCTCCGTTGGCCCCCATCTGCGAGCGGCTGCCCACCACCAGGGTCTTCTCCCCCTTCTGAGCCAGCAGAACAGGAATATCTTCGGGGAAATGCTGGCCGTCGGAATCTATGGTAATCACATAGCTGTAACCCCTCTTCAGAGCCTCCTGGAAGCCCGTTTTAAGGGCCCGGCCCTTACCCTGGTTCACCGGGTGGGTCACTACCATTAAGCCGTCATACCCGGCCTGACCGGGTATCTCTTTTAAGATTCGGCCCGTATCATCCGTGCTCCCGTCATCTACCACAAGCACCGGCAATCCCTGCTCCAGACAGCGCTGGAGCACGTTTTTCAGCGTGCCTGCATTGTTGTAAGTGGGAACCAGGATCAGGGTGTCGTTCATACGCCCAGGGCCATTTTTGCGCAGAGGGTTCCGTCGCTCAGGAAGACGGACACATCGGCCCTGTCTTCTTCCACGGTCCATTCATATTTGAGCACCGTGCCTTCCTTGGTAGGGAGCACCGGCACCACAAATTTGATGTCTTTGGCGCTTTGAAGTTTCTTGTCCATCAGCTCCAAACCCATCTGCACCAGCGTAACGCCGGGCGTAACGGGATAGCCCGGAAAATGGGCGGCATAAATGGGACTCTCAGGAAGCAGCTCAACCTTGGCGCAGCCGTCTCCCTTTTCCACTATTTTGTACAGGAATCCTTCCAGCATATTACTCGTCCATTTTTACGTTGGAGAAGGTAATCTTTGTCCAATCTCCGTCAATACCTAATATGGTAACATTAAGAAGCTTATAGGTCTTCTTCTCAACCGTTAATACAATTTGTCCCACCAGCTGTTTGAGGTCTCTTCTAAGGGGTGTCAGCTGCACGGAATAGGTCTCTCCCTCCAGCACGTTTACCTTGAAATCTTTCTCCTGGGGAAGACGGAATCGGCCCTTTTCCTGCTTGCCGTCCAGCTCCGTTATATGCTTCACGGGCTTGAGGGTTTCCCAGCGCAGCCCATCCGGCTCAACAATGGAAACCGTTCCCTCGCTCAGGATATCCTCCTGCAGCATAGGAGAATGGTAAATGCGGTTCCAGTTGGCTTGGAGCGTCTTCTTGGGCATATTGACTTCCTTGACGCGGGACCATACGTCTTCCTGGGCCTGTGCGCTAAAGGCACAGGTCAGGGCCAAAACAGCCGTCAGAAGATATGCAGTCCATCTTTTCATTATCTTGCAATGAGTCCGCAACCGGCCAGAATGAGGAATACGCCCACCCACTGCTGCCAGACAACGGTCTCCTTAAAGAAGATCATCGCAACAAACATACCAAAGAGGAAGCTCATAGATGAGAGCGGATACACCTGACTGAAGGGATAGGTCTTGAGCATATACATCCACTCAATGACGCCGGCAATGCCGCAGGCACCGGCCGCTGCCAGCCACCAGTTCAACAGAACACTGTCCCGGAAAAAGGTCCAGGTCCAGGAAAAAGGCGCCATATGCGTAGCGGCCACCTTGAACAGCGACTGCGCGCTGCACATCAGAATGGACTGAACCACCGACAGAAAAAGGAGTCTGAGCATATCTTTATTTTACTTAGGATTCACGGATAAAACCACGGCTACAGCGTGTTCTGAGCCGGGAAGGTGCATACCCTCCATAGCGGGGGTACGCTCATCGTACCAGCCCACGAGGGCGTTTTCAATTTCTCCCAGCTGGAGCTGCATCATAGCGTCTTCCAGGGCGCTGCGCAGCGAACAGCCGGTATGGGAATAAGTGGCGTTGTACCCGTGGCAGCCCAGCCGGATGGCAATCAGGGAGCCAATGGTATTGTGGGTACTCTGCATAAACTTGGTGGGACTCATAGCCCCTTCTTCCGAATTGAGCACTCCCCGGAGGAAAGCCTCGGAATTCTCCATACAGCCATAGTCCGTAGCTGTAATCACGGCGTCGGGCATCTCTATGCCGGCTTCCTGCAGGGCCTTGGAAGAGCACCAGACCGCCCTTTTGAGCAGACGGCCCATACGGCGGGCTTCCAGAGGGGAAATCACCTCGCGGAAGTCGGGATCCTCGGTCCCCAACTTAACAACGGCGCGTATGTACACTTCCCTACTCATAAGCACTCAGGATAAAGGAAGAATCGTTGCCTCCAAACCCAAAAGCATTGGAAAGAATATGCTTGAGAGGTTTTTGAAGGGCCGATGTACAAGGCATTACACAGGCAGGATCTGGAGTGCTGTAGTTCAGCTGCGGCGGAATGAAGCCCTGCTGTAGGGCCAGGAGGCAGAAGACGGCCTCAATGGAGCCCGATGCACTGGTGGTATGGCCGGTAAAGGCCTTGGTGGAGCTCACCGGCGGCACCTTGCCGTCAAAGATGCGCCTGAGAGCCGTGCTCTCGGAGGCATCATTGTTGGGCGTACCCGTACCGTGGGCATTGATATAGTCAATTTGGGACGGCTGCAAGCCTGCCATCTTAAGGGCTTTCTGCATAGCCAGAAAAGCGCCTTCTCCGTTCTCGGAAGAAGCGGTCTGATGGAAAGCGTCGCAGGCATTGCCAAAGCCGGAAAGGCGGGCCAGCGGCTTTGCACCGCGCTTACGGGCACTTTCCAGGGTTTCCAGCACCAGGTAGGCAGCTCCTTCTCCCAGATTAAGGCCGGCCCGGGTGGCGTCAAAAGGACGGCAGGGCTCACGGTCCAGGATCATAAGGGAATTAAAACCGTTCAGGTGATAGTTGGAAAGGCTCTCGCTGCCTCCTACAACCACCCGTTCATACTGAGCGGTGCGCAGGAGGTTGGCGCCAAACATAAAGGCATTGGCGGCCGATGAACAAGCCGTAGACAGGGTTGTGGCATCTTCAAAGCCCCCAATGAAGAGGGCAGCCAGGTCGGTAGATGCACCGCAGCCGTGGTTGGGAGAGTACTTGGGGAAAATCTTTTCCGTCACGTCCATACCTCCCACGGTGGTACCGCCAATCAGGCGCATACCGCTTCCATCGGCCAATCCTGCCTCCTTCAAGGCTTCCTGGAGGGCGCAGATGGACAGGAGCGTGGTACGCGGCCATTCTGCCGGAGCCCCGCAAAGGGCACTCAATTCCTCATTGGAGAGCTTGACTTCCCCTACCGGGAAATCCTTAAGCTCCGTGCCCAGGTAGCGGATGGGGGCCACGCCCGAGCGGGCGTGCAGCAGGCTTTCGAGGTTGGCAGCCTTGCCCACCCCAATAGCGCTAACCACGCCGGCACCCGTTATGACCAGTTCTGGCTTCACTTACTTGGTACGGTTCTTTTCCACATAGGCAGCCATAACGGCCACGCTCTGGAAAACCTCCTTGCCCTGGGCGGGAGAAGCCAGACGGATGCCGTAATTTTTCTCCAAAAGGACAATCAGTTCCAGTACATCTATGGAGTCCAGACCCAGACCTTCATCTCCAAACAGAGGAGCATTGTCGTCAATGTCCTCGGGGGTCATTCCGTCCAGGTTCAAGGCATCAATTACCTTCAATTTAAGCTCGTTGATCAAGTTTTCCATATCTAACATTTTTGTTATCGTTCATAACATATCTGTTTCATTAACTAACCAAGCGTTGGTTACAAAGTCATTATCAGAGATGCAGTCAATCCAGGCCACCAAAGCCGATTTGGTGCACTTATCCTGAAAAGCCTGCCTTACCAGCTCCCAAATCCGGGCCTCATCGTAGCTTTCAAGTACGTAGGCAGAGCTCTCTCCACCCCATTTGTTGCGGATGGCAATCTCTCCGGAGACAATGTTGGGAAGCGTATACACAAACAGCGCCGGCGAAGGGAAGTCCTTCATAGACTCCGCATAGTGGCGGTCATTGGCCACACAGCCTTCGCGGCTGAATACCAGCACCGCGCGGTCTTCCCGGAAGGTGAAACGGTCCGGCTCGTCGTGCACCAGCATCTCCGTAAGAAGGAAACCCAGCTTGCTCAGGGTATCCATCTTGAAGAACTTGGGATAGTCCCCTACCCACTTACGGTACAGCTCCGTCAAGGAAGCACCCGAAGGAATACTCACCTGCTTCATTCCGCACCTCCTTTTCTAAAGAGCAAAGCTCCGTTCACGCCACCAAAACCGGACAGCAGTTTCACAAAAACCTTCCTGTCGGTCTTTCTTTCCAGGGCCGAAACATTCACGGCCGGCTCCACGCCCATCTGGCAGAAGCCCTGCGTGGGCAGTATCACGCCCGCATCGCAGGCCTTCATAGAAACAATGGACTCCAGGATACCTGCAGCCCCCATTGTATGGCCAAAGATGCCCTTGAGGGCATTCACGGGTACATCCTGTAAGCCAGCCCTGTTCAGGGCAATGGCTTCCATCTGATCATTGTACCTGGTAGCCGTTCCGTGTACATTCACAAATGCCAACTCCTCGGCCGATACCCCTTCCAGCACATATCTGAGGGCATTATAACTTCCCTCACCCGTCCTGGAGGGCCCGGAAATATGATTGGCATCATTCCTCACCGCCCCATCAACAATCTCCCAAAACGGCCAGTCGACACCGTGCGGTAGCCTTGTGGAGGTTTCAGGAAATTGGTTTTTCGCAAAGCCTTGCGAAAAATAATTTCCTGAAACCGGACGGGGTTCAAAAGAAACCGGTTGGGCTGATAATACCATTGCAGCTGCCGCTTCTCCTACGTTCAAGCCGTCCCTGTCGGCATCAAAAGGCTTACAAGGGTTTAGGGACAGGGCTTTCAGGGACTGGAAACCGGTTACTATGAATCGGCTCTGTACCTCGGCCCCTACTACTATAATATGGTCATAGGCGCCGCTACGGATCATTCTTACACCCTGTAACAACGCGGCAAGACCGGAAATACAGGCATTGGACACCACTACAGGGGCGGTTTTCACGCCCAATCCCTTTGCCAGGGTATCCGCAGCAGCTGCCAGCGACACATCTTCCGTGTCGATCTTTTCAATATTCCCTTTAATGGTAGAGAGCACCAGACCCACACGGGACAACGATGCCTCAATCCCCGCCTCCTGAACAGCCGTACGGGCCGCCTGGAGGGCAATATGGTCAAAGAACGAGGGCCCCTCAAATCCATTTCTATCCAGCAGGGAGGCATAATAAGGCTCCGGCCAGCCGTCATAGAGGCGGAAAGCCGATTTTCCGGCACGGACAGCGGCCAGAACCTCCGACGGGGTATTCCCCACCGGCGTTACCAGACCGCAACCTATGCAGAAAACCTTAGTCATCCTTCAGGGCTGTTTTAAGGGAGGCCGTTGCCAGCACTTCTCCGGCGGCTGTGCGCACTTCAATATCGGCCAGGGAGATGTTAAACACTTCCTGACGCAGATATACGGAGGTTTCCAGAAGCTCTCCGGCCTTGGGAAGGCGGTTCAGCGTCCATTTGCGCACCTGGCCAATGTAACCAATGCTCACGGGAACGTGCAGGATATACTTGCTGTAATAGCCCACACGGGTGGCACTGGCCTGGGCCATATGCTCCATCAGACCGGCGGCACACAGGCAGCCGTCTTCCATAAGGAGATTGCCATTGCCCGGCGTAAAGCTTACGCGGGTCTCCCCTTTTCCGTAATACTCTATGTGGTCCACAAAGCGGAACGGAGGCTGCTGGGGTAGGAGTTCACCTATGGGAATGTCGTGGAAACTGCTCATACGGCCCAAAAATCATAAAAGTTAAACCATTGGTCGGGATACTGCCGGGCAACCCGTTCCAGCACCGAGGCATAGGCATCGGCCAGAGACTGGAGCCGGGCGGCTCCTTCTCCCTGTGCCTGCAGCTTTTCTACAACGGCACGGAACGTCCGGCTGCCTTCTTTCATAATGAAAACGGCAAATACCGTAGCATTGCGCCGGATAGCCAGGGTAAAGGGACCTGCCGGAAAAGAGGCCTCCTGTCCAAAGAAGGAACAGCGGAGAGATTTGGAAGAGCCAAAGGAACGGTCTGCCGTCATAGAAACGATCTCTCCGCTTTGGAGAGCGTCGTTCAGGACAAAGAGGTGGGACATGTCTTCCTTCACGGGCACCATTTGGACGTTGCAGTCGGTGAAGAGGCGGGAACGCTGTTCCATAACCTGCTGCTGCTCACCGGCAAATACCAGTGTCTTCATCGGTCTGGGCGACCGGATCATATAGCCGGACATCTCAAAGTTGCCCATATGCGATGCCATTAGCATATAAGTGCCGTCCGGAACCAGCGAATCATAGAGATACTGGTCCTGGCCCAGAATCCTGAACTGCTTGCCGGCATACGCAGCAAAGCGGTCAATGACCACCTTGCCCATATTATACATATTGCAGAAGACGTGGAGAAAACTCCGGATACATCCATAGCCCATCCTCTTCCTGAAAAAGGAATAGGAAGCCCTTCGGCCCCTGCCATCCAGCATCACGTAAAACGGGATGGAGGTAGCCATCAGCCCATACAGAAGGCGTAAGGGAAAGATGCGGGCCAGGGAAATGAGCGCACGATGCATCCAGGGCGTACCGTCCGTGCTCCCCTTCCAGTTCTTATGTGCCTCTTTAGGCAATATGATTCTTGATAAACTGGCAGAAATCTTCCAGGGTCTTGAGCTCCTTGAAGTCTTCGGGTTTCATCTTGTAACCGAAGGAGTCTTCTACCAGAACAACAACATCCACTACTTCCAGGGAATCAATTCCCAGATCCTCCTTGAGGCGGGCGTCGTCTGCAATCTTGGATTCTTCAATTTCCAATTCGTCCACCAGGAAGGTGGTTACTTTTTCTTTAATTTCTTCGATACTCATAGCTATAGTGGTTTTTTACATTCCATAATACTGTGTCCCTGACCCAGACCGTCGTGGATGGCCACCACTTCCAGGCCAGCTTCCTTGACCACCCGTACAAAATCATCTGAGTGGTACATCTTGGAATTGCCGTTGGCCATAACCGTGAAATACAGGCTGGTCATAGTGAGGCAGAAGGCGGCGGGCTCGTACTTCTGGCGGTCCCAGAAGGTTTCCATAATGAGAAGGCGCGTATTGGCGTCCATCACCTTGGCGACCCGTTTTAAGATGCTGAGGATCTGGGGCTCGCTGAAGCAGTCCAGGAACTGGCTCATCCAGATTACGTCCGGATGCAGATCCTGAGGGAATTCGTTCTTGGGGTCCAGCAGGTTGGTGCCAAAACCGTGAATGCGAACCGCATTGGGGTCTTCCTTGGTGGCTTCCTTCATAAGGCCAATCTGCTGGGGAAGGTCCACGATGGTCATCTCCACCTGAGGGTCATAGGCCACGCAGCGCTGGGAGAATCGGCCCGTATTGCCTCCTACGTCCATAATCTTGCGGGGCTTGCCGGCAAAAACGATGGGAAGGGCTGCATCAAAGGAATGGTCGCTGTAGAAATGGTCAAAGCCAAACCAGCTGTCCTGTACCTGCTTGGGCAGGGAGGAAAGTCCTTCATAGATAGTGGGCCAGGGGCCGAAATGCTCCAGACCGGCAGGGCGGCCTTCTTTCAAAGATTCTTCCAGCCGGAAAAAGCCTTCGTAATTGACGTCCTGGTTAAAATCTATGTTCACGCGGGTGGCGGGGTCCGTCAAAAGGAACCAACCGGTCTTGGTGAGATGATACTCGTCTGTTTGGGGGTCGATGAGAACCGTTCCTATAGAAAGGGAGGCTTCCATAAGCACTTTGGCGGCGTACTGGCTAATCCCGGCTTTGTCTGCCACCTGATCTAATGTCATAGGATGGTCCCTCAAGGATTCCAGAATTCCGAATTTAAGCATAAGGCGGCTTACCTGGAATACAATAGGCCCGAAGGCAATGAATTCTGCCAAACGCTGGGCATCCTTGGCACATAATAAATCCTTTGTATATGCCTTTTCTATGTTAGGAAATAGGTTCATGCTTTTAAATTAGTTTGCAAATATAGCGTTTCTCGCGTTTTTTTCCTAATTTTGCACTCAATCTACGGGTTGGAAGTCACAGACTGGCTTCGCCCGTGGAAAATAGTAAAAGAAATGGAAAAGGGACCTATCTCTCAATTCATTACCCATCACTACCGTCACTTCAATTCCGCAGCCCTGGTAGATGCTGCAAAAGCCTATGAAGACCTTCTGAACAAGGGTGGCAAAATGTTTCTGGCTATGGCCGGAGCCATGAGTACCGCAGAACTGGGCCTCTCCCTGGCAGAAATGATTCGCCAGGACAAGATTGCCTTTGTTTGCTGCAGCGCCAACAACCTGGAGGAAGATATTATGAACCTGGTGGCCCACAGCCACTACTACAGGGTTCCCGGTTACCGTGATCTCACCCCCAAGCAGGAGCAGGAACTCCTGGACAACCACTACAACCGTGTTACGGACACCTGCATCCCGGAAGAGGAAGCTTTCCGCCGTCTGGAGAAGCACCTGGTAGAGGTTTGGGACAAGGCCAAGGCCGAAGGCAAGAGATACCTCCCCTACGAGTTCATCTATCAGATGATCCGCAGCGGTGTCCTCAAGCAGTACTACGAGATTGACCCCAAGGACAGCTGGGTAGTAGCCGCCTGCGAAAAGAACATCCCCATTATCTGCCCCGCCTGGGAAGACTGCACCACCGGTAACATCTTCACCGCCCACGTGATTCGCGGTGAGTATGACCCCCACATGGTCATCCAGGGTGTAGAGGTTATGATGTTCCTGGTAGACTGGTACAAGAAGAACAGCCAGGGCGCTGGCGTTGGCTTCTTCCAGATTGGCGGCGGCACCGCCGGTGACTTCCCCATCTGCTGCGTTCCTATGATGGAACAGGATCTGGGCTGGACCGGTACCCCGCTGTGGGCCTATTTCTGCCAGATCTCCGACTCCACCACTTCCTACGGTTCTTACTCCGGCGCCGTCCCCAACGAGAAAATCACCTGGGGCAAGCTGGCACCCGATACGCCCAAGTTCATCGTGGAATCCGATGCTACCATCGTAGCACCGCTCATTTTCGCCTATGTCCTGGGCTGGTAAGCAATCCCTTAAAGATTACTTCAGGAGCCTGTTCCCCAAAAGAGAGCAGGCTCCTTCTTCTTTCTGTCCCCCGCCTGAGCCCAAACAGCTTTCTCCGGAGAAGGAGGAAAGGGTGGCCCGGGCACTGGACGCCTGGGTCCAGGCCAAGGGATACCGCCTTCCCCACAAAACCCTGGCGGAGACGGCGGAAAACATCGGCCTTCCCTACCCTATTATATATAGGTATTTTCTGGCGCAGGGAGATGACCTCCGCGCCTTTCGTACCCGGCTGCGGCTCCAGGACGCTATGGAGCAGATGAAAGCAGAGCCGGAGACCTCCATTTCTACCATCAGCCGCCGCGTCGGAATCTCGGACCGCAGCAATTTCGCCCACAGTTTCAAGCAGCTTACGGGGATGACTCCCGATGAATGGCGAAAAAAGTGAAATTTTTTTTGGAGATTTGATTTTTCTTCTTACCTTTGCAGTGTACTAATGAACTAATACACCGCAAAGATATGATTAGCGTCAAAGACTTATCCTTCAGTTACGGCTCCAAGAGAGTGCTCAACAACATCACTATGGAGCTCAAGGGAGGCAACATTTACGGCCTCCTTGGAGAGAATGGCGTAGGTAAAACCACCCTTCTCACCCTCCTCTGCGGCCTCAAAAAGCCCCAGACCGGCGTTATCGAAACCGATGGCCGCCATCCTTTTGACCGCCAGCCTTCCCTCCTGGCAGAGCAATTCTACCTCCCCGACGAAGTAAGCGGCCTTCACGCCAAAGCCATTGACTTTGGTAAGGAGCAGGGCGCCCTCTGGCCCAAGTTCGACCTTAACAAGTACCTCACCATCCTCCTGGAGTTTGAGGTAGATTCCCTGCAGCGTATGGACTCTATGAGCACCGGTCAGCTCAAAAAGACCTGGATTGCCTTTGCCCTGGCCTGCAACGCCCGTTACTACTATATGGACGAGCCCACCAACGGTCTGGATATCCCCTCCAAGGCCCAGTTCCGCAAGGCCATTATGAAGTACACCTGCGAGGAAAGCGCCATTATCATCTCCACCCACCAGGTCCGTGATCTGGAAGAAATCATCGACCCCATCATCATCCTGGACAAAGAGCAGGTGCTCCTGAACGCCAGCCTGGAGACCATTACCCAGAAGCTTTTCTTCGATTACGGCTCCAACATCAAGGCCGATGCCCTCTATCTGGAACAAACGCCTTCCGGCGCCATCCAGGTGTATCCCAACACCACCGGCGAAGAGTCCAAGGTAAACCTGGAAGCCCTCTTCAATGCCGTGCATTCTCACAAAGATATTGTCAAAGCCTTATTCCAGTAGTATTATGCAGTCAGAAGTTTTCAACGGTAAACGTTTCTTTACCTATTTCAAATACGACCTTACGCAGACGCTGCGCATACACGTAAAGGCCGCCATTATGATTGGCTTCGCCGGCGTCATCTTCTATGTACTGGGTATCGGCTTCAACGCCCTTGCCAGCACCATCTCAAATGGACACGGCGTCTGGCAGGCCCCCGGCTTTGCCGGAAGACTGGTGGTCTTTATCCTGGCCTCCGTAGCCCTGGAGCTCTATCAGATTCGCACTTACGGCTACATTACCAACCGGAAGAAAGGCTCCGCCTGGCTGATGATTCCCGCTTCGGCCTTTGAAAAATGGGTCTCTATGATTCTGATGACCCTCTTGGTGATTCCGGTATCCTTTATCGTGGTCTATACTGCAACGGATTGCCTCCTGAGCCTGGCCGATCCTACTTATGGAGAAATGCTCATCAGCAACGCCGTGCACGCCTTCGAGAAGCTTCAGAGCAGTCTGTCCGTTGCCAACGAAGAATACACCACCACCTGGAGTCTCGGTTTTATGGTTGTGCCTTACCTGGTGGGGTTCTGCTGCAACTTCCTCTATTTCCTGTGCTGCGGCGTTACTTTCAAGCGTTACAAGCTGCTTTACGCCTTTTTGGTTCTCTTTGGCATTTCCATCGTGGGCTCCAGCATCAGCGCTTGGCTGGGTATCCAGGGCTACATTGATATAGAAGATTTTGCACAAGCCGAGCAATTCATCCGCCATACCATCAATATGGTTACCATCTATGCTGGCACCTTTGCCATCCTTCTGGCCGGCGGTATCTTCTATAGAATCAAAACCTTAAAGCACTAATATTATGGACTTTCACGGAGAAAAACCCATCTACCTCCAGATAGCCGACGTGTTCGCAGAGAACATCCTGTCGGGCCAGCTGAAGGCCGATGACAGAATCCCGTCGGTCCGCGAATATGGCGCAGAGATTGGGGTGAACCCCAATACCGTCATGCGCGTTTACGAGAAACTCACAGTCGACGGCATCATCTACAACAAACGCGGTATCGGATACTTTGTATCGGCCGAAGCCCGCGAAAAGATCCAGGAGGCCCAGAAGGCCGAATTCCTGGAAAAAGAAGTCCCGGCCATCCTCCGCAAAATGGAGCTTCTGGGATTGGATGCAAGTATATTTAAAAAATAACGAACATGAAGAAAGTATTGATTGCCCTTTGCACGCTGGCCCTCACCTGCAGCTGCACCTTCAGCTTCAATGGCCTGGGCAACGGCAAGAAAGTGGTCTGCAAGGGCCCCGAAACCACCAAGTCCTTTGACCTGTCCGGCTTCAGCGGCATTACCATCAACGGATCTTCCGATATCACCATTACCCAGGGTGAGGACTATTCGGTAAGTGTCAAGGCCAACGAAGAAGTCTTCCAGTATCTGGACTATGAAGTAAAGGATGGAACGCTCCTGCTCAAATCCAAGGACAATGTTCAGATTGTGGCAAAGACCTTCAAGGTGTACGTTACTCTCCCCTGCCTGGAAACACTCCTGGTAAACGGCGCCGCCGATGCAGAGATCTTCAACTACAAATCAGACAAAGACCTGGACGTACAGGTTAACGGAGCCGGAGACTTTGAAGTTTCTTCCATCAAGGTTCCTTCCCTCACCTTTACGGTAAATGGTGCCGGTGACATTGACGCCAGCGACCTGGACGTTGAGACCCTCAATGTGAGCGTGAACGGTGCCGGTGACGTGGATCTGTCCGGTAAGGCCCATACCGCCAACCTGAGTGTTTCCGGTGCCGGAGACATTGACGCCAGCGAACTGGAAGTCGAGCACACCAACATCAGAAAGAGCGGTTTTGCCAATATTGAAACCAAGAAGAAAGACTAGCGTAGATACAAGTTTGAATTAGTTAAACAGAAAGAGGGGCTCTTACCAGCCCCTCTTAATATTTTCTGCCATTTCGTGAGCCAGCCGGGCTCTTGCCTCGCTGGAGTACCACGCAATGTGGGGCGAGAAGAGCAGGCGCTCGGGATGCACCAGGTGCAAAAGCGGATTGTCGGCAGGAAGCGGTTCCTTTACATAGACATCCAGGGCGGCGCCGGCAATGAGGCCTTCATCCAGGGCCCGCGCCAGGTCTGCCTCTACGGCAATGCCACCGCGGCCGGTATTGACCAGAATGGCCGTGCGTTTCATCTGCTTGAGCTGCTCGTAGCCAATGAGGCCGGCGGTTCTTTCGTTATAAGGGGCGTGAATGGAAATCACGTCTGAACGCTTCAGAAGCTCCTCCAGGCTCACGCAGGGATAGTCTTTGCAGTGGCCGGTTCCGGAGGTGGAGTAATAAATAACCTCCATTCCAAAGGCTTTACCAATCTGGGCCACTTTCTGGCCAATGGCACCCATACCCACAATACCCAGCGTCTTGCCGGCGAGTTCCGTAAAAGGATGGCCGAAATCCACGTGAACGGGATTCTTGCTGTAAGCGCCACTGGTAACGAAGTTCTGATAATGGAAAGCCCGGCCGCTGAGGTTCAGGATATGCATCCAGGCCGTCTGCGCCACGGAATCCGTAGAGTAGCCGGCCACGTTTCTTACAATCACTCCCCTCTCTTCGCAAAGCTTTACATTGATATTGTTAATGCCGGTTCCGGCTTCGCAAACGAGTTTGAGCTTGGGAGCGGCATCCAGGAAAGCCTGGTCCACAATCACTTTGTTCAAGAGCACCACATCGGCGTCTTTCACCCTCTCGCGGGCTTCTTCGGCCGTAGAGGATTGATAACAGGTGAACTCGCCCTGAGCGGCGATTTCTTCCAGGGAGACGTCTCCCATAGAAATGGCATCTAAAAATACAATTTTCATAAAAAGCTCCGCATTTTATGAATAAAACTATCTTACGACTGGGGGGCTATCCCCCCAGACCCCCTGGGTCGCTTCGCTCCTAAGTCCTTCGAATCAACCTTGGGTTGTACAAAAGTAATAGAAAATTTGTATATTTACACTTTAGATATGGCAAGTATTACGGAAATATTGGCCCGTATAGACGAGAAAGCCCCTTACTCGATGGTCATTGAGGCCAGCGTAAGAGACTATTGCGTCCTGGCCCTTCAGTTCCTGAGGGGTGAGGCCCAGTATGACCGCTATTTTGAATCGGCCCTTCCCAATCCTATGCCGGTGCTGGAGAAGGAGGCTTCGGCCCGTACTTGCGCCTCTATGCGCTACTGCGCGCAGCTTTATGCGCCTTCGGAGGAAGCCTTACTGGCCGATGCCATAGCAGACCTGGCCTTTGCGCAGGCCGAGCGTCTGACGCTGGTCACTCCCTCCAATCCGCAGGCCGATGACCGCGAGCGGGCTATGGTATACATTGTGGCCGTTTATACGCTGTTTGCCCTTACGCTGCACCAGAGAACGGATTTTGCCGTCCTTTTCCTGGAGGCCTGGGACAATTTCAATTCGTTTGCCAGTGCCCGCGTCATCCGCAAGCACTACGACCGCAGCTGGAACAGCCGTTACGATTCCCTGTTCTATCCTTTAGGCTAAATTATCCACGGAGACTTCCGTAGACAGTCCCAGGGCCATCAGCTGGCGGATAAAGGCATTCTCAAAGCTGCTGCGGATGATTTTCCGCGTAAGGTGGATGTAGAGCTTTCCGTTGTATCCCACACAGGATACGGCGCCGCTGTTGCCGCGCTGACGGCCCAGCGAGAAGTCCACGTCCTGGATATAGGGATAGAGGGCTTCGGGAACTTTGAGCTGGCCTATATTGGAGAGCGTCTGGGAGATAAAGCGGTCTCCGTGCAGGAGGTTGATGATATCAATGATGGGATGCTTGATCTTGAGGGGCAGCATACGCACCAGCAGCATTTCTTCCAGGGCCACGTTGGCGGCAATCTTGGATTCCAGCCTATCCTGGCGCATATCGTGGGCTTTCTGCTCCTTGATGGCCTTGATCAGTTCCGGGAAAGAGAAATAACCGTCCTTCACGTCCACGCCCAGGTTCACATAGGAAGAGAAGTTGCGCACGGTACGGCTGCCGTACAAGGGTCTCAGGTTCACGGGAACGGAAACTTTGAGTACCGAGCGCTTGCGGCGGGAGTCATCCTTCTGATGCTCCTCCTGCAGGGCATAGATCATAGCGGCAGTCAGGAATTCGGTTACCGTGCAGTTGTACTCACGGCAGAGGTTCTTGACGTCCTCGGAAGGAACCACCACGCGAACGTCTTTTACGGCCGAATCGGGCAGCGCCTTACCCTGGATATGGTATGCATCCACATTCTTCTCCAGCTGGCCCTTACGGCCGCTGAAGACGGACTTGAAGCTGTCCTCAACCTCGGCATACACCGGATGGTCCTTAGGATCCAGCACCAGCTGGTTGTAAGGGATCTCCACCCCGTGACGGCGACGGAGGTATTCTCCGGTAAGGGTCATCAGAAAAGTCATAGCACCGGTTCCGTCGGCCAGGGCGTGGAAGACATCCAGATAGATGCTGCACTTGCGGGCGCTCACGCGATATAAGAGGCCGTCCTGCTCCTCAAAGCTAAAATCCTTGAGCGGCTTGACACCACGGACTTCCGGCTTCACGGGGCAACGGTCCAGATACCACCAGAAGGCTCCGGCCTTGAGCGTGCAACGGAAGGTAGGAATACGCTCGGATACGCGTACGAGGGCATCTTGCAGAAGGGTAACATCTACCACTTCTTTCAAGGTTACTTTAATCCTATACAGGGAACTATACTCCTTGGACATAGATGCGGGATAGATATTGGCGGCATTGTCGAGCCTTAGGCGGGCGGGGATAGATGCAATCATAACTGTTTCGTTTGATGCAAAGGTACAGTGCCTCCCCCACCCCCAAAAAGAAAAGTCACCTGTGACGAACACAAGTGACCAAAAGCGCTATTTTGGGACCAAAGCTCCAATTTTGGGACGAATGAACCGAATTTCGGCCATTCGCCCCTGTCTTTTTCAATTAGGCACCCAGGCGGATTTCCAGGCGCTTGCGGATTTCCTTGAGGAATTCCAGGGAGGTAAGGCCCTTGGGAGTGATGCCCTCGGAGAGGTTCACCAGGTCCTTGGTCTCCAGACCCTCGTTCAGGGTATCGAAGCAAGCCTGCTCCAGCTGGTTGGCGTAGTTCACCAGCTCGGGGAGGTTGTCCAGTTCACCGCGCTTGCGGAAGGCACCGCTCCAGGCAAAGATGGTAGCCATAGGGTTGGTGGAGGTTTCCTCACCCTTCAGGTACTTGTAGTAGTGGCGGGTCACGGTACCGTGGGCAGCCTCATACTCGTACTTGCCGTCGGGGCTTACGAGCACGGAAGTCATCATGGCCAGGGAACCGAAAGCGGTGGAAACCATATCGGACATCACGTCACCGTCGTAGTTCTTGCAGGCCCAGATGAAGCCGCCTTCGCTGCGCATTACGCGGGCCACGGCGTCGTCAATCAGGGTGTAGAAGTACTCGATGCCGGCAGCATCAAAAGCGTCCTTGTACTCCTGGAACACTTCCTCGAAGATGGCCTTGAATCGGCCGTCATACTTCTTGGAAATGGTATCCTTGGTTGCGAACCACAGGTTCTGCTTCAGATCCAGGGCATATTTGAAGCAGGCGTGGGCAAAGCTGCGGATGGAGGCGTCGGTATTGTGCATACCCTCAATGACGCCGGGACCGGCAAACTCGTGGATCACTTCCTCAATGCGCTCGCCGGAGACACCCTCGAAAACGAGCTTGGCCACACCGGGCTCGGTGGTCTGGATTTCCACGTCGCGGTACACGTCACCGTAAGCGTGACGGGCAATGGTGATGGGCTTCTTCCAGAACTTCACGGCCGGATGAATGCTGGGGATGGTGATGGGTGTACGGAACACGGTACCGTCCAACATAGCACGGATGGTGCCATTGGGGCTCTTCCACATCTGGTGCAGGTTGTACTCGCTCATACGCTGTACGTTGGGGGTGATGGTGGCGCACTTGACGGCCACACCCAGACGCTTGGTAGCATTGGCGGAGTCAATGGTAACCTGGTCAGAGGTCTTGTCGCGGTACGGGAGACCCAGGTCATAGTACTCGGTCTTGAGGTCCACGAAGGGAAGGATGAGCTCATCCTTAATCATTTTCCAGAGGATTCTGGTCATTTCATCGCCGTCCATCTCTACGAGCGGCGTGGTCATTTTGATTTTTTCCATGGTTTATTTACGGTTTTTATAATAATTCATAAGGCAGCCGTCGGCGAGGATCTGACGCTCGTCTTCGGTGAGGTTCTGGAAGTAGAGGGTGATGGGCGTGGAGCGGCCGTCGCGGGTAATGACGCGGGCCTCAATCTGCTCTTCGCCGCCCAGGATGGCCTTGCGGATACCGGGCACAAACACATAGTCCCCTACCTCATACTCAAACGGAGTGTCCTTGCTGATGGTGAAAGGAACGATACCCCAGTTGATGCAGTTGGAACGATAACGCTTGGTAGCATACTCGTAGCAGATGTTGGCGTCACCGCCCAGCACCTTCTGGCAGGAAGCAGCCTGCTCACGGGCGCTGCCGTCACCGGGCTTGTTGGCAAAGACACAGGAGCCGAAGGAAGTAGTTTCGGCCGAAGTTCCCGCAACGGCGAGGGCCTTGCGGAGGTCTTCGGTGACCTCACCGGCGCGGCGGGCACGGTCATCGGCCTGGATGCGCTTGCTGCGGCCCACATACTCGGGAACGCGGCGGCTCAGGGCAAACTCGGAAAGCTTGAGCGGGTTGGAACGGTAGCTGGAAGTCTCACCGGAAGGAATGAGCTCGTCGGTGGTAGTCACAGGGTCGTGGATCACGGCAGCCAGCTCTACCAGCATATTCTCCTGCATAGCGGGCATAACGGGCCAGTCCTTGATGTTGGGACCGTAACGCAGCGGCTCCTCCGTATGGGCCTTTCCGTAGCCATTGTAGATGCGCTTCTCATAGATACGGCCGTCAAACTGATAAGGCTTGTGGGTGTCTTCGTATTCAATGTCCGTGGCTGCGGTAATGACACCGCCGTTGGCAGCGGTGGCTGCAATGGAACGGGCATCCATCAGGGCCACCATGGAAATCTGTCCCTGACCGGGCTTGGAGCCTTCACGGTTGGGGAAGTTGCGGGTGGTGTGGCGGATGGACAGGCCGTTGTTGGACGGCACGTCACCGGCGCCAAAGCAAGGGCCGCAGAAGGCGGGCTTAATAACCACACCGGCCTCCAGGAGTTCTTCGGCAATGTGATTGCGCGTGGTGGCCAGATACACGGGCGTACTCTGGGGATAAGCGCTCATAGTAAAGTAGTCGTTACCGATGGACTTACCCTTGAGGATGGTGGCAGCCTCGGAGAGGTTGTCGTAGGTACCGCCGGAGCAGCCGGCAATGATACCCTGGTCGGCGTATACCTTTCCGTTCTTGATCTTGGAAAGGAGGTCAGGGTGCACTTTGTCACCAAAGCGCTTGATGGTGTCTTCTTCAATGGCCTTGAGCACCTTCTCGGGGTTCTCCTGCAGCTCGTGGATGGTCACGGCGTTGGACGGGTGGTAAGGCAGGGCAATCATACTCTCCTGCTTGCTCAGGTCAATGGTAATCATAGAGTCGTACCAGGCCACCTTACCGGGCTCGAGCTTCTTGTAAGCCTCAGGACGGTTGTGCATCTCGAAGTACTTCTGAACCTCTTCGTCGGTGATCCAGATGGAGGAGAGGCAGGTGGTCTCGGTGGTCATCACATCGATACCGTTACGGAAGTCGATGGGCAGTTCCTTGACGCCGGGGCCGGCAAATTCCAGCACCTTGTTCTTCACGAAGCCGCTCTCAAACACGGCCTTCACAAGGGAAATAGCCACATCGTGCGGGCCGATACCGCGGCGGGGCTTGCCCTCCAGCCATACCAGCACCACTTCGGGAGCCTTGATGTCCCAGGTGTTCTCCAGCAGCTGCTTTACCAGCTCGCCGCCGCCTTCACCAACACCCATATTGCCCAGAGAGCCGTAACGGGTGTGGGAGTCGGAACCCAGAATCATATTGCCGCAGGCGGTGAGGGCCTCACGGGCATACTGGTGAATCACAGCCTGGTTGGCAGGCACATAGATACCGCCATACTTCTTAGCAGCCGACAGGCCGAAGACGTGGTCGTCTTCGTTGATGGTGCCTCCCACGGCGCACAGGGAGTTGTGACAGTTAGTCATAGCATAAGGCAGCGGGAACTTCTCGAGTCCGCTGGCGCGGGCGGTCTGGATGATGCCCACGTAGGTAATGTCGTGCGAAACCATAGCGTCGAAGCGGATCCGCAGGTCCTTGCCCTTGGAACCGTCTACGTCGTGCTTGCGCAGGATCTGATAGGTAATGGTGTTTTCACGGGCCTCGTCCTTACCGAGAGCCGCGTCCTTGGCGATGGTCTTACCATCGAGGAGATAAACTCCATTGGGGTTTAGTGTAATCATATTATGATTGAGTGAATAAATATTGTCAATGCCAGCATATCGGCCGCTCCGCCGGGAGAAATACCCTCCGCCGCATAGCGGTCACATAATTCTTTGCTATCTACAGTCAACGCCTCCTGCTTCACCTGCTGGGCCCTTTCGGCCCCTGCCCTCTTGATCACGCAGGTATCGTCCAGCGTGCTCATAATGCGCAGCAGCGTCTTGAGCTCTCCGGCGCCGGAGGCATAATACGGCAGCCAGTCCTCAAAGAGCAGTTTATAGCCATCCAGGGCTATTGTACGGGCACCTCTGGAGTGATTGTCGCCGCAAATCTGCTCTGCCAGTTCCGTCATCCGGCCTCCATCTCCACAGGCATTCAGAGCCAGGCCCATACAGAAAATGGCACCCCGGTGGGTATTGACCCCGCCAGTGGCAGCCAGCATAGCCTTTTCGGCCTCAATGCCCAAATCCCGAAGTTCCAGGGCCGACGACGCCAGCACCATCTTGGGGAAGAAGGGCCGAATGGCAGCAATTCCCTTGAGCATAGTGCCGTAATCCATATCCTTGTGCGCTCCGCACGAATCAGGGCCCACCAGTCCCGGTTTACCGGGCGTATCCAGCTCCAGCTTCAGAGCCCTCTGCGCCAGTTCTGCCAGCAGATACGGCCAGGTACTCTCCGGACACAGGGCCGAAGCCTTCCTGAAACTCCCCTCCTCCAGTGCCTTCCGCACTTCAGATGCTGAGACCTCAGCATATCTGGGTACTTCAACGACCTCAGGCAGAAGCTCTCTCATCAGGTCATTATACCGGGCCGTGAGAGGATCGAGAGGTTCAGATCCCACAAACCGCACGGAAGCATTCAGGGCCGGTGCAATCCACCGGGCGTACAGGTCAAGATCCAGACGCATCTGCGTTTCCGCCGCGTCTGATAAGTTTTTCAAGAAATAAGTAGGAAAAGTAGCCGCTGAAATCTGATAATCCGATCCCTCTAACACACAGACATTCGTCCCCTCCCCACTGGTGCGTCGGGCTGTGGAGGTTGTAGGAAGGGCCTTTCTTATCATTTCCAGTCTCTCATTGTAAGAGAACTGGGATCTATCTTCTTTTACAGGGATGATGTAAAGGTGGTCTACCTGCCTGGAGGCTTGTTGCAGGAGATAGAGGTGCCCCAGGGTGAAGGGGTTGGCGTTCATGACAACCACGCCACATCGGCCCTCCTGGGCGAAGCCCTTTAAATACTGACAGTATCTTTCCAGGCAGTGGCCATTTTCCAGGAGAATGGCTTTGGGAGCACGGGCCAGGACGTGGAAGCCCAGGCTTTCAAAGATGGCCTGGTTCTCGGGCTTGGTGAAAATCTTGAGCTCCAGGATTCCCTTGGAGGCCGCCATGGAAATCAAATGCGACACCAGCGGTGCCACCAAACCTTCCGAACGGGCTTCGGGGGTTACGGCTATGCATTTGATGATATCGGCGGAAAGTCCGGCGCCGGCTAAGATGTCTCCGGCTTCGTTTTCTATGACACAATATACATCAAGTTCTTCCATCCGGAGACCATTGTCTCTGAGGAAGTTATCCACCTTATTTCGGAAGAACAGACTGCTTAGAGGCAGTTCCTGTATGTTGTGCTTACTATAGCTTTGCATCATCCAAACAGGCTTTCCAATACTCCCGGTTCCGCCTGTTAGGGAATCATTACGCGAAGGTAACAATTTCTAATCGATTTCCCAAGAAATCGTAACAAATTATAAGCGCTATTCTATAAGATTGCAGACCATGATTCCGTTCTTGCCCAAAGCCACCTGCAAACCCAGGGGCGTGCGCCTCTCGTCGGAGTCAATCCAGATCCAGACATCCTTGCCGCTACCGTTTTCCAAGATACCGCGTTCCAGCATCTCCAGATGTAAAATCTGGGCCGAATGACCGGGGTACTTTTCCGTCTCAATGCCTTCCATGGTAAGGGTTGCTTCGCGGGGCTGACCTCCCATGAGCGGTCTTACCTCATAGGGCTCCCCTTCCTTGAAATCGTGGGTTCTCACATAGTAGAGCAATGTGACCAGTTCCATGGAGATGCCGTCGTTGGGATGGTGAAAGATGGCGGGCTCGGGCATCTTGCCGTATTGTCGCCAGAAAACGATCTCATCCTCCGAGTAACGGCACCAGGCGCTTCCCTTGTTGGAAGACGTACAGTAATACAGGGGGTTCATACCCGGGCGGGTAAAATAGTCTTCTACCTTATATTTGGAGTGCATGAAAAGCCGGAAGATGGGCTGGACCTTGATTCCAATTTCGGCCTTGTATGCATCTTGGCCTTCAAATTCGTCCTGGGTAAGGGTAAAAGTAGCCTTGGCCACCTTGGTATTCAGGTTGCCATAGAGGTAACGGACATCATAGGTGCACGTTTCCTCTTCCGGATCGGTTATCACTGTGACCGGGTGTCCCAGCAACAGCACAAGCGGTATGATTAACCAACGGATCATTTCCTTTCCAGACGGGACAAAAGTTCATCGCCCAGGGCTTCCTTGGTACGGATGTGGTCCAGGACGGCGTTCACAAAGGAGTTGGACTCAAAATCACCGCGCACTTCCGTGAAGTCACGCTCTTTGGTTTCGCGGTCTCCATCGGCCCCGAAACTGGTCATAGAGGCCAGGTTGAACTCCTTGCGGGCATCCTCGTAGAGCTCCTTATCCAGGCCGATGACCGCCTCTTTCCAGCGCTTGACAATGTCGGCCACCTGGGCGGCGGTTATGCTGTCCAGCGGGGTGCCAAAGAAATCTCCATACTTGTCGTAGGCCCAGGTCCACTCTGCATCATAGTACTGCTCGTGGAGCATATGGAAGGCATCGGAGAAATCGTGAAGGTTCATTTCACCCTTCTCCACGCAGTTCACCAGCTCGGTGAGGCAGTCCCTCGGAGCCAGGAGGCCGGCCACATCGGCCCATTGTCCCTTTCCTATGGGGCAGGTGGGCTTGAGAAGTTGGCGGATTTCCTCGTCGGAGGCACCGGCGGGCATATTCTCCAGGCGTTTGATGATGGAATTGCCCAGAAACTTGGCAATGGCCGTCTGGTAGTAATGGATACCGCTCCGGAGCGATTTGTTGCGGATTTTGGTGCTATGGTACGAGTACACGTCCGAGAGTTCGCCGGACGAATACTGCAGGTTCTTCAGGAGCTGAATGCCCTTGAACATCTTCTGGATGGTGTAGGGGCTCAGCAGGTTGTAGTTGATGCAGTCCAGGCGGTCAGGGTCCTTACGGGCGTCACGCTTGGGCCACTTCTGGGCATCACGGACCGTGCCCACGCTGCGCAGGTTCACACCCGGCACAAGATAAGTAGTATTCTGCTGCTCAATCAGATAAGAGAAAGGAAGGGCCGAAGTGTCCGAGTGCGTCACGTGGCGTCCCATCACCAGGGAAAAGGCACCTACACGGGAAGGCCAGAGGATATAAGAGTCGGACGATGTCTTGGCACCGCGCTCCAGGATACCCTGATGCATAGGTCCCAACTTGTACATATGATTGCTCTGGTTGGAGCCGCTGCCGGCGTTCATAAAGGAGAACATACCGGCAATGAGGAGCGTACTCTTGTGGTGCGTTACGGTAAACGGACCGGCAAAGATGGCGCAGGCCTCGCCGTTCTCTTCCTGGCAATTGCTGAAGAAGAGCGAATCGGAGGCGCTGTAACCGTGCCCCAGGCGGCAGCACTGGCCCACGAAGCAACGCTCCAGGGAGGTATTGTCGGCCACGTGGGAGCCGCTGCAGATGATGAAATCGTCTGCAATGACGCCGTGGGCAATGATTACGGGTGCAATCTCATTGCTGATGATGGTACCGTTTCTGAGGCGGCTGGCACCGCTGATAACGGCGTAGTCTCCAATGTTAACGCCGTTGATATGACGGGTATTCCGGATGGACACATGATCCCCAATGACGCCCACGCTGCTCTCTTTCCCGGCGGCATACTCCTCAATAAGAGCATTCAGGCGTTCAATCAGGGCAGGCCGATGCCGGTACATAGCCAGCACATAGGCAATCTGAGCACTCAGGCGGTCGTAGATCTTGACCTCGCGGCCACCGGTCTCGCTGAGGACCGACACTTCCACGCCATTGCCAAAGCAGCAGGGGCCTTCGCACACCAGCAGGTCCACATTCTCAATATAGGAATGGGCACCAATGGTGTAATTGGCCACGTAATTGGTTACGTTTTCAATGAGGGAATTGTCCCCTACGGTTACATTGTGCAAAGTCGCATTACGCAGACCGGAGTGCTTCCTGACGCCTCCGGGAAGGGTAAACACTTCCTCAAAGCGCCCAAACTGCACTGTGCCGGAAAAGCGGACATTGCGCACGTAGTTCAGGGATTCGGGATGTGAGGTGCAAACCGAGGACCAGTCATCGGCCCGGCAGCCTCTTTGAACCAGCAGTTCAATTTGTTCGGGGGTTAGGGGCTTGTAGCTCATATTCCTTAATCATTTGTTCAATTCGACTCAATAACTCATCTCTGGAGTGCGTCTTGGCTCTCATACAATACCGCACCTCATTCCCACACAGAAGACACCTTCTTGGTGGAAATCCAATGTCAGCACGCCCCACTATGTGCGTAGGCTCTGTGGAGGTTGTGGAAAATTGGTTTTTCGCAAAGCTTTGCGAAAAATAATTTTCCACAACCGGATGGGCCGGAGGGGCCGTTGAAACCGGAGGGAAACTATACAGGACATCGATATCCATTAATCGGCCTAACGGATGGGAGTCTTCTATCTGGCAGGTACGTCTTTTGGCCTCTTCGGCCGGCAAATCTACCAGGAAATAGGCTTCATAACCGGTATCCAGATCCTTAAGTTCTTCATACTCTGGCAAAAAGGCCTTCCGGATGGCTTCTACCCCTGCCTTGGCAATCTTCAACGAGGTAGCATTCCGTTTTTCGGGGCCCGGCAACTGGACGGTCAAACAAAGAAGAGACTTGCCTGGATTGGCTCCAAGCAAGTCCTTCTGGTGTTTCACCCGCGTGTCGCGGCTGTCCAGGAGCTCTGCCAGTGTAACGGGCATTATTCCACGATGTTATGGATTTTGTCCAGGACAGAACCGTCACGGTTCATCACGATACCTACCACCTTGTCTCCGAAAGGCAGCGGATCGGGCGTACCGATGATGGAAGAAGCCTTGGCGGCCAGCTGCTTGATATCAACGATATTAAGACCGGCTGCTTTAAGCTTTTCTGCAATCTCGGGACGGGCCGGATTCACGGCAATGCCGTACTCGGTCACCACCACATCCACGGACTTGCCGGGGGTAATGAGAGTGGTCACGTGAGGCACTACGCAAGGGATGCGGCCACGGAGGAGCGGGCATACGATGATGCTGAGGGCGCTGTCGGCTGCGGTATCCTGGTGACCGCCAATGGCGCCACGGATAATACCGTCAGAACCTACCAGTACGTTCACGTTGAAGTCCGTATCCACTTCCAGGGCGCTCAGGATAACGATATCCAGGGCGTGGGTAGCGGAACCCAGGTGCTGGCCGGAGGCATACTCCACGGCCGATACTTCCTGGTGGGTAGGGTCGTTCTTGATGGATTCGGCCGCCACCTTGTCGAAGGACTGGACGTCAATGAGCTTGCCAATGAGGCCTTCTTCGTGAAGCTTGACCATATGGGCTGTGATACCGCCCAGGGCGAAGGAAGCCTTGATGCCGCGGTTGATCATCTCCTCGCGGATGTACTTGACGGCAGCCAGGGAGGCACCGCCGGTACCGGTCTGGATGGAGAATCCGTCTACGAAGAGACCGGAATTGATGATAACCTTGGCGGCCTGCTTGGCCAGCAGGATGTCACGGGGGTTCTTGGAGTCACGGATGGCGCCGGCAGCAATCTTGGAGCTGTCACCTACGCTGTCCACTACTACTACGGATTCCACATCGGCCGCAGAGATGGACATGGGCATATTGGGATACTCCACGAGGTCGTCGGTAATCACCACCACGTGCTTGGCGTAACGGGCATCGGGAAGGGCATAACCCAGCGAGCCGCAGATGGATTTGGCGTTCTCTGAACGGGAATAGCCGCAGGCGTTGCCCAGTTCATCGGCCGAAGAGGCACCCAGGAAGGCTACGTCAATCTTGAGCTCACCGTTGGCAATGGCGCTGCCGCGTCCGCCGTGTGAGCGGAACACCACGGGCTCTTTCAGGAGGCCGTGAGAGATGGCATCGGCCAGGGCGCCGCGCAGACCGGAAGTGGAGATACCGGTAATGACACCGTTCTTGATGTGGTCAATGAGAGGGGCGTGTACGTCGGAAAGGCTGGAGGCAGCCAGCTTAAGGTCTTTGAAGCCCATTTCTGCGAGCTTGTCCACCACCATATTCACCACCTTGTCTCCGCCACGGAAATGGTGGTGGAAGCTGATGGTCATTCCATTCTGGAGGCCGGAACGCTTGATGGCCTCTTCCAGAGTTACTAACTTGCTGTTTCTCATAGGGCTTCCTCCTCACTGATTACACCGGCAGCCACGGCCAGAGCAATGGTACGCTCTGCACGCAGAACCACCGGACGGTCTACCATCTTACCATTCACGGCAATAACGCCGGAACCCTTGGCCTGGGCCTCTTTGATGGCGGCTACCACAGCGCGGGCCTTGGTGATTTCCTTCTCGGTGGGCGTGAACACGCTGTTCACCACCTCAATCTGACGGGGGTTGATGATGGACTTACCGTCAAAGCCCAGGGTCTTGATGAGTTCCACCTCCTTGCGGAAGGTCTCCATATCGTCCAGATTGGAATATACCGTATCAAAGCAGCAGATACCGGCGGCACGGGCGGCCACCACAATCTGCTCGCGGGCCAGCAGGAGCTCTGCACCGCCCGGAGTACGGTTGGTCTTAAGGTTGGCGCTGTAGTCCTCGGCACCCAGGGCGATACCCATCATACGGGGCGAAGCCGTTGCAATGGCATAGGCATTTACAATACCCAGAGCGCTTTCAATGGCGGCCATAATCTTGGTCTCCCCTACCCGGCCAATCTCCTGTTCCACTTTGAGAATCTCGGCTTCGAGTTCCTGGACTTCTTCGGCCGTTTCGGTCTTGGGCATACGGATTACGTCCACGCCGGCCTTGACCACGGCTTCCACGTCCTTCTTTCCATAAGGGGTATTGAGCGGGTTAATGCGGACCACCATTTCAGTCTTGCCGTAATCAATGGTCTTGAGGGCGTTGTGCACCAGCAGGCGCGCGGCGTCCTTTTCGGCCATAGTTACGGAGTCTTCCAGGTCCAGCATAATGCTGTCGGGGCCGTAGATATGGGCATCGGCCATCATTCCCGGATTGTTACCGGGAACGAACATCATGGTTCTCCTTAGTCTTTCCATACGTCTTTGCCTGTTGCCCGGACGGCAGCTGCGGTTACCCGCGCCCGGATGGTACAATCGAGTGCTCCCTTGTCCACGGCTTCCACGTGGGCATCTTTAATGCCGAGCCCTTCCAGGGTCTCGGTAATGACGGCCTTGATCTGACGGCCGAACTGGGCGGCCACGGCGCTCTGCAAATCTACTTGCAGCCCTTCTCCGGGGCCGATGGTGACCATGATGTCACCGCTTTCCAAAGTTCCAGCTACTGCTTGTTTCATAGTTTTTTATCCTTGATGTGCGGGACGCAGGAGGTCCAGCACTACTTTTACGGGGTTGAAGGTTTCGATGGGGACTTCAACAAAAAGGGTGTTCCAGTCGCTCATAGCGCCGTTCCAGAGGCCGGGGAGTTCCAGGGCCTTGAGTTCACGGCCTTCGTAGCTCTTGGAGCTCATAAAGCCGGCGTCGGGGTCCACGTGCTTGAGGAGGTCAAAGTGCTTGCCCTTGTAGTCATTGAGGCAGCAAACCAGATCTACGGGATTGAAGTGCGTGGCCTGGTTCATAGCAGCCATAGCTCCGGCATCCTCCTTATTGATCTGGACGCTTTCCAGAATCTGGAGGCTGGTGCAGCCATCCTTGCCGGCAATCACATAAGGACCGCCGCCGGGCTCTCCCTCATTGCGCACCATACCGCACACGCGCATGGGCCTGTTGAGCTTGGCACGGAGCATCTTCACGCGTTCTTCCTCGGAATGGGCCAGCGGCATCTGGACGCAGAGTTCCTTGTCCAGGAACTTCTCTATCTCATTGCAAAGCTGCACGGAAGGATTTTCGTCCAGCTTGCGGAGGAAGTCAAAGATCTTGTCTCTGAGCTGCAGGGCAACGCCCATAAGCACCTGCTTGTACTCGGCCGTAACGGGCAGGAGTTTCTCGTGGGCCACGTTGTCAATGTTCTTGATGCTCACCAGCTCGTCCGTTACCTTATTGAGGTTGTAGATGAGGGCACCGTGACCGGCGGGACGGAACAGAAGGGTTCCGTCTTCCTTGCGGAAGGGCTTGTTGTCCGGCGTTACGGCTATGGTATCCGTGGCCTTGTCCTGGAAGGTGAAGGTGATATTGTACTTGACACCGTACTTCTTCTCATAGGCCTCCTTGATGGCGCCAATGGCAATCTCAAAGAGAGACTGGTGCTCCGGAGAGATGGTAATGGTCAGGTTGCACGTACCGTCACTGTTTCGCATATACTCCTGGGCTTCTACCAGATGCTCGGCAATGGCGGTGCGTACTTCTTCCGGATAGCGGTGGAAGCAGAGAACGCCCTTGGGCTTGCTGCCATAGGCCAGGCCATCTTCTTTCAGAAGCTTCTTGAGGGCTTCCAGGCGGTATTCCCGGGTATCCTCAGGCGTGCCGAAGAGTTCTTCCGTATAAAAGGCGAAATCCTTGATGCGGGCAGCCAGCTTGGCACCGGGGGCATCGGCCGGAAGATCCTTGCCGGCTTCCAGCTCTGCCAGGCCCTGGAACATATCCTTGAACATACGGGAAGCTGCGCCGGAGGCAGGTACAAACTTGCTCTTTCCGTGAACTTCGGCCTTCTGATAATAGTCTACTGCGGCTTTTACCGCTTTGGGATCCAGCACTTTGATGCCTCTTTCAGGAGTGGCGGGGCCCACGATCTTCATCCAGGGGAAGCCATTCTTGAAATGCTCAATCTGCTCTTTTACCTGTCGGAGGCTAGCGCCTCTGTCCAGGATTTGCTGTTGATCGGTTTGGCTGAACATAGTGTTATAGTGGTTATCAATATAAAATTCCTGGCGGTAGTTGTACTCGCTGCGGAGCTTTTCAAAGCTGTCCGGGCTGCTGCGGAACAGGAAATCGTCCGTGAAGATGGGGTAATTGTACTGCATCACGGCGGCAATCTCTCCCTGCGAACGGCCCCACAGGTCCAGCGCAGTGGGCAGCAGAGAAGGGTCTTCCGTTACGGGCCGAAAATCTTTGAGTGCATCAATGCCGAAGTGACGGGCAATGGCCTGCACGGCCATAGCGGTACCGTTCTGCTTTCCCTGGTAGGAATAGCCGGCAATGTGCGGAGTGGCAATGTCGCAGAGTTCAATGAGGTTGGGATTCACGTTGGGCTCGTTGCACCAGGTGTCCAGCACCAGGGCGCCCAGTTTGGGTCTGGCGTGAAGGAGGGCGGCTTCGTCCACCACTTCTCCGCGGGAGGCGTTAATGAAGATGGCGCCGGGGCGCATCTTGGCAAAGAAGTCTTCGTTGGCCATGCCCCTGGTGGTCTCGTCCAGCGGAACGTGCATAGTAACAACGGTGGCATTCTCCAGGAGCTCGTCCAGCTCCACAAAGCCTTCGGATCCTTCGGCCTTGGCTCTGGGAGGGTCGTTCAGGAGGACCTTGATGCCCAGTGTGCGGGCCATCTGCTCCACCTTCTTTCCCACGTTGCCCACACCCACGATGCCAATCACGGCGTCGTTCAACTTGATGGCGCGGCGGGAGGCAATGCCGTACAGGGCGCTGAAGACGTAGTCTGCCACACCGCCGGCGTTGCAGCCTTCGGCATTCTGTACCTCTATCCCGTGCTGCTGACACCAGGGCACATCAATATGATCCAGGCCAATGGTGGCGCTGGCTATCATCTGAACGCGGGAACCGGCGAGGGTTTCCTCGTTGCACTTGGTACGGGTGCGGATTATAATGGCATCTGCATCGTGCATGGCTTGGCGGTCAATCTCGCGTCCGTCCATGTACTCAACCTCAAAATAAGGCTCCAAAACACCCTTTAGAAAGGGGATGTTGGTATCGGCAACTACCTTCATTCTGTCACATTTGTTCTATCCAACAAATATACGAATAATTCACCATTTTATGTAACTTTGCGGGCCGATTTTGCTATGTGGTGGTTATTGTCATTTGTTTCGGCAGCCCTATTGGGCTGTTATGACTCCTTCAAGAAGATATCCCTGAAGGACAATGCCGTCATTCCCATTCTTTTCCTTAATACGCTCATCTCCACTTGCTTGCTGTCTCCCCTGCTGTTCAAAACGGGATTCGGCACTTGGGAAGTGCAGCGCTGGATCCTTCTCAAAAGCACCATCGTACTTTCTTCCTGGCTGGCCGGATACTACGCTATGAAGCATCTTCCGCTCACCCTGGTGGGTCCGGTGAATGCTACCCGGCCCGTACTCGTTCTGCTGGGCGCCGTGCTCATCTTTGGAGAGCGGCTCAACCTCCTGCAGAGTGCCGGTGTGGGGCTGGCCATTCTGGCGTATTTCCTGATGAGGATCAGCGGAAAGAAGGAAGGGATTGACTTCCGGCACAACAAATGGATTTTCTGCCTTATAATAGCCGTCTTGCTGGGGTCTGTGAGCGGTCTTTACGACAAGTATCTCCTTTCGCCAGACAAAGGCCTTGGACTGGACCGTCTGCAGGTATTGAGCTGGTATACTTTGTATCAATGCCTGATGATGCTGGTCCTGCTGCTGGGAGTTTGGTATCCCACCCGCGAGCGCACCACGCCCTTCCAGTGGCGTTGGTCCATTCCTTTCATCAGCATCTTCCTCTGCGCGGCCGATTTCGCCTACCTCCAGGCCCTCTCCCAGCCCGACGCCCTCATTGCCGTGGTCTCTATGATCCGCCGCGGCAGCGTGCTGGTGAGCTTCCTCATTGGCGCTTTCTTCCTCAAAGAGCGGAATATCAAGAGCAAAGCCTTCGACCTGCTGCTCCTGCTCCTCAGTATGATCCTCCTCTACCTGGGTTCCAGATAAAGATTTTTAAAAAATTTTTGCACGGAACTATTGTTATTCCAAAAAAAGTCCTTACCTTTGCAATCCACAAACGGGGTATTAGCTCAGTTGGTAGAGCGTTTGAATGGCATTCAAAAGGTCAGGAGTTCGATTCTCCTATGCTCCACACGATGAAGGACAGCTTA
>JAEEGJ010005797.1_pt1 | contig 38080 bp, 27 predicted proteins | sample 8958761 | NCBI WGS metagenome assembly JAEEGJ01 (sample SAMN16246546, study PRJNA631951) | gut metagenome | biome: gut microbiome; feature: rumen; material: RS-attached | host: Bos | place: Iran: Karaj | collected 2018-10
GGTGAAGCGGCCTGAGACGTTGGTCACAGCAGCATAGCGTGTACCAGAGGGCTCGTGAACGGCCTGAATGGTGGCACCGATTACCTCTTCGCCATTGGCGTCGTCGATTGTCACTTTACCAGCAAGACTGGATGTTGTTACCTGAGCGATGGCAGCCACCGACATCATCAGCAGGGCTACAGCCATCATAAACAATCTCTTTTTCATACTAACTAGTTTAATGTTCAGCTTTTCTGGGTGCAAAGGTACACATTAATTTTGAAACGCAAACTTTTTTTAGCAATTTATTGCGTATAGAACAAAAAACTCCCGATGCCAAGCGACATCGGGAGCTTTATCCTGACTAAAAGAACAATTTGGACCTACTCTGTCTTTCCATTGATAGAATATACATACGCCTTCTTAGAAGCCGTCTCCAAAGTTCCTTTATAATTACAGATCTTTCCGTAAATGATAACATCATCGCCTACGGCAATCTGAGTATTACCGTCAACCCAAGCGTTTCCACCATAGTAATAGGCACTATAAATCTGGAACTCGTCGGCAGCAGCACCATCGTCAGAGATGAAGAATGTAGCCGTACCATACTGAGCACTGAATGTGTACTTGATGGTAGAGATCTTACCCTTGAAATAGTAATCGGCTTCGCTGGTCTCATTCTCGGCCAACTCAGCAGCCAAAGCGGTAATCTCCTTGACGGTGTAGGGTTTGGCCAACGAACCATCGTTACCACCAGCACCTGAGCCCTTCTTCAAAGAATAGATATAGACATTACCAGAGAACTCAGGCGTCACAACACCGTTCTTGTCGGTATAGTTGACGAGTTTACCACATACGATAACCTCATCGCCTACAGCAATCTGGTTTTCATCCGTAAACTTCTGATTGTCAAGGAAGAAACTGCGATAACAGGTCAGCGCATTATTGTCAGTGCCATCGGCAGAGATATTAAAGGTACCATTTCCATAGCTTGTAGATATCTCCTTAATTGAAGAAATCTTACCCTTGGCATAGTAAATCTCGCCATCAGAGGTACCACCAATTTCCTGACACTTGGCAATAGCCTCTGCCACCGTAAACGGATCATTAGGATTCTTTCCCTTCGGCAGTTTGAAGGCTTTCTGCTTAATAGTAGCCTGAGAAGTGTACTCCTTCTTGCCATCAGTCGTCTTGAAGACAACGGTCGTGCTGCGGCTGTCGCCATCATTAGGAGCCACGCGGAAAGTAACGGTCGGATTAGCTCCTACAGTAGAACTGACAACACCCAGCCAACTCTGTGCATCAGCAGGGATCTCAACAGCGACGCCATTACCCTTACAAGTCAGATTGGCCACAATCTCACCACCCTCGACAGGCATTTCGCCAGCAACGGCACCATTCACCGTCAGTGAGTCGCACTTGATGAGTGATTTCACAATCTTCACAACGGTGACATCGACAAGCTCGACAGTTCCGTTATAAGTGGTCTTCGGACCCTCAACCGTCACCTGGTCACCAACTTCAAGTCCCAAGCTGAGGAAATTCTTGGTTGCACCCTTTGCGTCAAGTGTACCATAGATATATACCTCGCCTGTCTCATCGGCAAGATACCAGTTACCATAGGTAGTATTTGCGATCGACTTCACCGTACCATTAACACGGTAGGTCTTTGAATCAGGACCGGCAATCACCTCTGCGCAGGTAGCGTTAGAGACGGTTGCAATACCTTGAATAATATTGACATGCTGGGTTCTGCCCTCGCAGTTGATCAGCACTTCAGCGGTACGTCCGACACCAGGACCAGCCGTAAAGTTGATAGTGGCAGAGCCAGAGCCGGAAGCCGGCGTAACGGTGAGCCAATCGGGCACATCGGTAACAGTCCAGGCACCAGTAGCCACCATATCAACAGAGGCAGAGCCGCCATTGACATCAAGAGCCACATACGACTGCGACACACGGATCTCACTGAAATATGTGGGGTCATAGTCGTTGTCGGAGCAGCCTGTGAACATAGCAGCTACGACTGCTACGAGAGACGGAATGAAATATCTTAGTTTCATAATGCTTTACCTTTTTTACTTGTTTACCTTTTCATTAATTAAAGAAGTACTTGATACCAACAGAAGCATACCAACACTGACCTATACTATAGCTAGGTGCAAAGGTCTCGGTATTGGCATTGATAGCCGCAGGCGTCGAGAAGGTTGCATAGCCCTGTGCATCAACACCCTCATACTTCAGGATACGAGCCTCGGAACCGATAGCGGAATTGAGATACTTGGCAACGCCCCAAGAAGAGTTGAAGAAATTGAGCACGTTCTTCATATCGAAGCTAACCTGCAGGGTGTGCTTGGTATTACCGACATTCAATTTGAAGTCGTGCTTGTAACCGATATCAACACGGTGTACCCAAGGAGAATAGAGGCTGTAAGGCTCTGCATACTCACCCTGATGGTTCTTCAGATAACTGTCGTTGTGAACATAGTCCATGAAGCGCTGGGCATCATCCTGAGAAACGAAGCGGAACTCACCATTAGCCACTTGGGCATCCGTTGGGATATAAAGGGCATCGTAGTTGTAACCATCACTGTTCATATCGTTCAGCATCATGTAGGAATAGTTGGCACCACCGCGCCAAGACTCATAGACGATGTTGTAGTGGTTACCGCTCTTGTCATTGATCGTAGCGCTAGCCACAATACGGTCGGGTGTCACATACTGAGAGTTGTGAACCTTGATGTTGTTCGGGCCCTCGACAGTAGGTACGTATGTGAAGGCAGACTCTGCAGCAGAACCCGGCATACCGGTTACCTCCTTAGAGACGGTATGTGTGTAAGCAGCCATCAGGCTGAGCCACTCAAACGGCTGTGCGTTCAATGTCACGTTAGCAGACCATCCGTAACCCTTGCTTGTATTCTCCAAGACGAAGGCCTTGGTATTTGTACGGAAGCCAACAGGATAAATAGGACGATTGTCGGCGCCGTTGAAACGAGAGAATCCGCCTACATTGGGGATAGCCCAGTCGGAAATGCAGTTATCGTGGATCTTCTTATTGAAGATACCCTCAACCGTTATTGAGAAGGGGAACGATACTGGCAGCTGATAGTCGATGGCCAGTGAAGTTTTCCATACCTGTGGCATCTTGAAGTCAGGATCCACGCCATTGACAGCTGAAGGAACAGTTCCCATCTCAGGTGTTACATGATTAGGATAGCCCATAGCAAACAACTTTTCCTGCATCTGAGCGATAGAAGTCATCGGACCACCAGCAAACTGACTCATGTCAAGATAGCGGTTGCCATTGTTATCAGTCGTATAGGTACCAGAATAATTCTCATAGCCCTTCACAGGAGCATTGGTCTTACCATCCCAAACCTTTGTCTTAGCATTCAACTGTGCCTGATACTGGACAAGACCGCCGTTGGTAGGCATGTTGGTGAAAAACACAAGGGGCAGACGGCCTGAGAAGAGGCCAGAACCTCCACGGATCTTCAGGCTCTTATCGCCAAACACATCGTAGGTGAAGCCAACACGTGGAGAGAAGGTAATGCTGTTGCCGGGCCACTTACCGGTATCGATATGACGACCCTCATAATCGAGATCATAGATAGCGGCATTGGTCATCAGGTCGCTGTTGTTGAAGAACAGACCATCAATACGCAGCCCGTAAGTGAGCTTGAACTTGTCGCTCACGTTCCAGTCATCCTGAATGTAGAATCCAGGACGGTTGAACTGCACACGGGCAGCGGGCTTCGTCTCACCATCATAGCCGTAGGTCAGACAGAAAACCTCAGGTGTCTGATTGAAAAGCTGCTCAACAGTCATGCCATCCTCCCAATTATAACGGTAGTAACCTGTACCATTACGCATATACTGGTTGTCGGCCATCTGATGCTCAAAGGAAATACCGGCCATAATCTTGTGGGTACCCATATAGTATGTCACATCATCCTTGAAGTTCCAAACTGTATTGTTAACGGCATTGTTCCAAGTAAACAACTCATAACCAAGGGCCATGTAGTTATTACCATCCTTCGTGATATCAATGAAGGGGAACTCAGCAGAGTCGGTATAACGAACGGGATCCTGCATCTTTGAATAGGTAGCCAGGAACTGGTTAGAGAGGTTATCTGTCAGACGGCTGTTCAAATCGATAGAGAAGGTATGGATCTTGTTGTCGCCAGCAAACATAGAGTTTGCGAACGACATAGAATATTGTGACATACGGTCACCGGACATACGGGTACCACCATCCATTGATGTCTTATTAGGAGCACTCCAATAACGGTTCTTAGTGAAGTTATAACGGAGTGCGAGGTGATGCTTATCGGTGATATTCCAGTCGATGCGAGCCAACAACTTGTAGTTGCTCTCGTCAGCTGGGAAACTGGTCCAAGAACCTGTGTCATAGCCATATTTAGAGCCGATGTAGTTTGAAACGGCCTCCAAGTCGGAATTCTTTGTTCGAGAGATGTAGTTCACGACATCTTCTTTACCATCCTCAGAACCTCTCCAACGGTTGACAACCGTAGGTGTCTTCACCATTTCACCATTGGCAAAGAAGAACAGTTTGTTCTTGATAATCGGACCACCCAGTGTAAAACCATAGGTTGTGGTCTGAGCCTTCTCACGAGCACCTGGAATCTGCTGGCGCTTCACAGCGTCACCCTGCATATTCTCATTCTTATGATAGACATAAGCACTACCCTTGAAAGTGTTCGTACCCGACTTCGTGATGGCGTTCACACCACCACCGATGAAGTTGGTCTGACGAACATCATAAGGTGAGATCACCACCTGCAACTCCTCGATAGCATCGATAGAGATGGGGTTTCCGCCACCAGGCAGATTGGAACTCAGACCAAAGTTATTATTGAAGTTGGCACCATCGACGGTGAAGTTAGCCGTACGACCATCAGCACCTGCGAAGCTCATGCCGTTTCCGCCATAAGGAGACAGACGCGTCACATCCGTGATACTACGGCTGACGGTAGGCAGATTGGTAATCTGCGCGCTGGTGATGTTGGTAGCAGCACCTGTCTTCTCGGCAGCAAACTTCGAAGCCTTACCGCTAATCACCACCTCTGCCAGTTCGTTGGCATCCTCAGAGAGCCATACGGAGAGATTGTAGGTCTCAGCCAGCTGGAGCGTGATCCCTTTGATGGTCTTCGGCTGGAAGCCGATGTAAGAGACAGTCACCTCATACGGGCCACCGGTACGCATACCGTTGATAGAAAAACGGCCAGTGGTGTTTGTCACGGCAGTGTAACGCGTTCCAGAAGGCTCGTGCACAGCTACGACAGTAGCGCCGATGACTTCCTCGCCGTTCTCATTGTCGAGCGTCACCTTTCCTGCCATACTTGATGTTGTGATTTGGGCCATAGCTGTCAACGAGAGCGTTAACAACATAGCAACCAGAAAAAACAATCTTTTCTGCATAGTTTGAATTATTGTTAATTAATAAATGATATTTACGGATGCAAAGATAAGAATAATAATCGACTTAATATTATAAAAAGACAACTATTTTTATTAAAAAAATAAAAACTTGAGCCATTTAGGTTTGGGGCTCTTCTTCATCCTCATATTCGAAATCCTCGAGGTCTTCTATATCATCAATATCGACATATTCAATGTCCTCATCTTCACCCTCTTCGGCCATCTCCTCAGCAAAGCGGGTCATGTCCTTGTCACGATGTACGAGACTATCCTCTGCCGTCAAAGCAACAAGCTTGTTACTCTCGGCATTGAGTTCATTCCAGAGCACATCCTTCAGCTCTTCGAGACCGAAGCCTGTAACGGCAGAGATAAAGACAACAGGCAGGTCATCAGGCAAGGTATCCTTCAACATTTCTATGAGTTCTTCATCGAGGAGATCGCATTTCGTCACAGCCAAGACACGATGTTTATCGAGCATCTCAGGGTTAAACTGCTTCAACTCATTGAGCAGGATCTCATATTCACGCTTGATGTCATCGGTATCACCAGGCACCATGAAGAGCAACAGCGAGTTACGCTCAATATGTCGCAGAAAGCGCAAACCGAGGCCCTTTCCCTCTGCGGCACCTTCGATGATACCAGGGATATCAGCCATTACAAACGACTTATTGTCGCGATAACCCACAATACCCAAAGAGGGCTCCATCGTCGTAAAGGGATAGTTAGCAATTTTCGGCCGGGCATTGCTCAAGGAAGATACCAACGTTGACTTGCCTGCATTTGGGAAACCGACGAGACCCACATCAGCCAGGAGTTTCAGTTCGAGGATGATGGTCATCTCCTGCATAGGTTCCCCAGGCTGGGCATAGCGGGGCGCCTGATTCGTTGCTGTGCGGAACTGGAAATTACCCAGTCCACCACGCCCACCTTTCAGCAACAGCACCTCTTGTCCGTCGTAAGTCACATCGCAGACATATTTGCCCGTCTCGGCATTGTAGACCACCGTTCCACAAGGCACATCAATATAGATATCCTTACCGTCGGTACCATGACACTTGTCCTTACCGCCATTACCACCATGCTCAGCGAAAATATGACGCTCATATTTCAGATGGAGTAAAGTCCAATAATTATGGTTGCCACGCAGATAGACACTTCCTCCCTTACCGCCATCGCCACCATCGGGACCGCCGTTAGGATTGTACTTCACATGTTTCAGGTGCATAGAGCCCTTACCGCCCTTCCCAGAGCGGCACATGATCTTTACATAGTCTACGAAATTACTCTCCATATTCTAGGATTACCAGATGCTCCAGATAATCTAGACTGTCTAGACATTATCAATGACGGCACAAATATCAGCGAAGATACGGTCGAGCTCACCCAGACCATCAATATGATAATGTATTCCTTCCTTCTCATACCACTCGATGAGGGGCTGTGTCTGGGAGTGATACACCACGAGACGCTTCTTGATAGTCTCCTCATTGTCATCAGCACGGCCACTCTGCTGTCCACGCAGGATGAGGCGCTTCATCAACTCATCCTCAGGCACGTCGAGTTCAATCATAGCAGCCACACTGTCACCACGCTCACTGAGCATCTGTTTCAGGGCTTCTGCCTGCGGAATAGTACGGGGGAAACCATCGAAGATCACACCTTTGTGCTCACGTCCGAAAGAATCGTAGACAGAGGCCAGGATGCTTACCATCAGATCGTCGGGAATCAGTTGACCATTGTCAATGAAACCTTTGGCTGTCTTGCCTAACTCCGAACCTTTCTTGATTTCACTGCGAAGTACATCACCTGTAGAAATATGGTTCAAACCGTACTTCTCAATCATTTTATCACTCTGTGTGCCCTTGCCTGAGCCTGGTGCACCGAAAATTACAATATTCTTCATTATCCTGAATGTGTTGATAGTTTTATTCTACTATTGTATAAACATCTTTCAGTTGACGGCCTGCCTGATCATAATCCAAACCATATCCCACGATAAAATCGTCAGGAATGCTGAAAGCTGTATAATCGATGTCTAATGGTTCCTCCAATTTTGTGGGTTTGACAAACAAGGCGCAGATATGCAACGACGCAGGACGACGGGTGCCCAACGACTCCATCATCTGCTTCATCGTACGGCCTGTGTCCACGATATCCTCCACAATAATTACCGTGCGTCCTGTAAGATCCTCATTCAGGCCTATCACCTCATGAACCTTTCCTGTCGAGATAGTTCCCTGATAAGAGGCGAGTTTCACAAACGAGATCTCACAAGGAATCGTCATCTCGCGCATCAAGTCGGCAGCGAAGATAAACGATCCGTTCAACACACCTAGGAAAAGAGGATTCTTGCCCTCCATATCCTTGCTGATCTGAGCAGCCAAAGCCTTAATTCTAGTCTTGATTTCTGCTTCAGGAATGGAGACCTTAAACTGTTTGTCCTTGATTTTTATGACGCTCATAATATACAAAAGCTAAAATTTTCGGCAAAATTACAAAAAATCTGCTAAACTTTGCTATTCATTAGCATATTTTTCGTATTTTTGCAGCAATGAAGATTTTCACAAGCACTCAGATACATGAGTTAGACAAATATACGATAGCGCATGAGCCCATCAGTTCTGTCGATCTGATGGAGCGTGCGGCAAAGGCTCTGACGGTAGCCGTTATGGCGGAATGGAGCACTGCTACGCCTATCATTTTATTCGCCGGTCCAGGCAATAATGGCGGCGATGCGCTGGCGATGGCGAGGATGCTGTTGGAGCAGGGCTACAACGTGACAGCCTATCTGTTTAACATCTCCGGTCATCTGTCGGAAGACTGTGCCGCAAACAAAGCCCGTCTGATTGAGAAAAGAGCCAAGGCACTAATTGAGGTGAAAGAGGAATTTGAACCGCCTCGCCTCGAAGAGAACACGCTCGTCATCGACGGACTTTTCGGTTCCGGCCTGAACAAGCCTCTTGCCGGCGGTTTTGCTTCCTTGGCAAAATACATCAATGCCTCACCCTCGAAAGTCGTCAGTATCGACATTCCGTCGGGACTGATGACAGACGACAATACTTATAACATCCGCGCCAATATCGTCCGAGCCGACCTGACGCTGACTTTGCAGCAGAAAAAACTGTCGTTCCTCTTCCCCGAGAACCAGCAGTATATCGGACGACTGAAGGTTTTGGACATCCGTCTCAGCCAAGAGGGTATGGAAAAGATTGAGGCCAACTATACGCTGATCGAAGAAAACGACATCCGTCCCCTACTTCTGAAAAGGAATCCATATGCCCACAAGGGCAACATGGGTAACGCGCTCATCATTGCAGGCAGTTACGGTATGGGAGGCGCTTCTGTACTGGCCACCAAAGCTTGTCTGAGAGCAGGTGCTGGAAAAGTGACAGCCCATACACCCAAGCAGAACAATGTGATTATGCAGGTGAGTGTGCCTGAGGCCATCATCCAATTAGATCGTGACGAGACGACTTTCTCCGAAGCCGTAGAGACGGAGGATTACAATGCTCTGGGTATCGGTCCGGGATTAGGTACCACCGAACAAACGGCCGTCGCCGTAATAGCACAGATCAGGCGCTGTCTGTGTCCGGTCGTCATCGATGCTGATGCTATCAACATTCTAGCCAACCATCGGACTTGGTTGCAGCAGATACCACAAGGCGCTATCCTCACCCCCCACCCCAAGGAACTGGAGCGATTGGAAGGCCACAGTACCGACAGCTACGAGCAGCTCACCAAAGCCCGTACCCTTGCAGAGCGTCTTCAGGCTTTTGTCATCCTGAAAGGTCACCATTCAGCGCTCTGTCTGCCAGATGGGCATGTCATCTTCAACTCCACAGGTAATGCCGGTATGGCAACTGCAGGAAGCGGCGATGTGCTCACGGGCATCATCACAGGCTTATTGGCCAGAGGCTATAAGCAACAGGAGGCCTGTATCATCGGTATGTATCTGCACGGTTTGGCTGGCGACATCGCTGCCCGCGAACTGGGCGAAGAGAGTCTGATTGCCAGCGACCTCATCCAATATCTGCCTCAAGCCTTCAAGAAACTGAGAGATTAACAAACAATTATAATTATGAAGAATCGATTCTTATCAATGGTATCTGGGAGGGTTAAGTTCTTACCCTTATTACTTTTCCCCCTTTTGCCTTTAAACGCACAGACCAGCACCAGCTCGTATCAGCCTGGTGTTACGCCTGAGGGAATGGTCTATTTCCTCCCAAAGACAGCCGTTCGCATTGTCGTACAAATAGAGAAGACCACCTACACACCAGGAGAATTCTGCAAATATGCCGACCGTTATCTGCGCCTGAAGGATGTCGCTTCCGAATCGTCTGTCAGCTATCGCATCACGAATCTTCGTGTAGAACCAATTGCAATGGCAGATACCACAAAGGGATTCTCCGTGAAGTTCGACCCCAAGAGTGTCGCTTCCAACATCGCTCTCTCCGACGATGGCATCCTGCTGGCTATCAATGCAACGCCCAAGCCTGTAGACAACACCCCGGCTTTCAGACCTGCTCCCAAGCCAACGATAATGAATCCCCGTCAGCTCATGAGTGAAGAGATTCTCACAGCTGGCAGTACGGCAAAGATGGCAGAACTGACGGCCCAGGACATCTATGAGATCCGCGAGAGCCGTAATCTGCTCATTCGAGGTCAGGCCGACAATATGCCTAAGGACGGCGAGCAACTCAAACTGATGCTTAATCAGTTGGAGATGCAGGACCGCACCCTGAGCAGCCTCTTCTCTGGTCAGACCATCAAGGATACAACCGAACAGGTGATGACCATCATGCCAGACAAAGAGATTGAGCGCGAAATGCTATTCCGTTTCTCAAAGAAATTGGGACTTGTAGACAAAGACGATCTCGCGGGCGAACCTTATTATATTAGGATAGCCAATCTCCGCACCGTTCCTATGCCTAATGCCGACGAAAAGAAGAAAAAGCAGGAACCGGGCCTTTATATCAACGTACCTGGCAAGATGAAGGTGACGCTATATGATGCCGTCGAACCCATCCACGTTGAGGAACTTCCTGCCGGACAGTTTGGCAATGTAGAACTGCTGAGCGGCGCTTTATTCAACAAACGCTATGCCACACACGTCTGGATGAATCCAATCTCCGGCGCTGTTGACAGACTAGAGGCAGAACAACCCAAATAAAACATAATAAAGGCGCTCAATCGAGCGCCTTTATTATTTCATTATTTTACTACGACCTTCTGTCCTTGCAGGATATACAGCCCCTTCCTCGTAGGACGCTGTATCCTGTTGCCTTGCAGGTCATACCATCTCTCCGACTCAAGGGCGTCGACGTTGAGTCGCTCGATACCGGAAGACTTCGCCGAAGAACGGGTAACCGAGTAGATTTTCACATGACCCTTCTGCTTCTTGGCTCTGTGATCAACTGCCATGCGGTCATTGCTTACCGTGCCGCCATTATACACATAGACCCACGTCGGAACGCTGCACTCATAAAGCACACTGTCCTTCTCACGACCCGTATGGTTGAATGCAACTGGAGCCAGGTTGCCGATCTTAACCATCATCTGATAATCAGCGTCGGTTCTCGAATCGATAATCACATAACCCGTGCCGGCTGGAACCTTAAAGGTCAGGCCCGTGTATTCATCCGCATATTCTTCGGAACCAGGCTTATTACCTCCATTAATAATGCGGTTGATTTCTCTGTCTGTCACCGGATGATTCAGCACCACGCATTGCTCCGTCTCGTCGTAACCATCGCTCTCTGACGGGTCGCCGGAGATATTCAATGTATAGAGGATATCATAGATCACAGTATTATCAAGCCTGACTTCCTCCTGCTGACCCTCGTCGTTGGTGGTGAGGAAGTCGTTGTCGCTCATCGTGATGGTATTATCTTCATCGATGGGATCGATGTCACGCTGCAACACAGTAAGGATATAATAGTCGCTGGCGCTGTTGTAATTCTCATCGCCTGCAAATTCTGCATAGATATTCACCTTACCTGGGGCAACCAACGTCACTTCACCCGTCTGGGCATCGACGGTAGCAACATCTTTGTCAGCAGAATAGTAGGTCACCGCAAGGTCTGAAGGTTCCAAAGTCAGGTAAGGCGGATCAAAGGGCTCGCCAATCTTCGCAGTAAACTCATAGTTGACATACTTAACCGTTGGATCAACCTTGGTGATTGTCACCGTTGCGCTGCCAGTCGCGGTGTCAAAGCCGGTCTTCGTCACCTGATAGTAGACCGTATAGGTACCGGCGTTCGTATAAGTGGGCGAAGCGTCGAGATTATAAGTGCCAGCAGTCTCACCATACTTAACAGTTGCACCATCAGGAGCCGAAACGGTAATGCCATGAGCCTGACCGTCGTAGGCGCCAGTATAGCCTGTGGCAGTAACACTCATGTCCGACGTTGCGACACAAATGGTATAAGTAGCCGTCTTTGTCGCATAGGTGTAATTAGCGCCATCTGTTACGGTAGCCGTAATAACGGCAGAACCATTACCCACGATGGTCACTTCACCTGAAGTTGTGTTTACGGTAGCTACATTTGTGTCCGACGAACTATAAGTCACTGTTCCATCACCAGACTTGGTAAGGGCATTGGTGAAGGGAGCATCGCCAAAGGTCTTGCTGATACTAGCCGAAGCGAAACTGATAGCGCCGGCGGCCTTGCTAATGGTTACAGTTTGGCTACCTGTCACCGTAGTATAATTGGCCTTTGTTACCTGATAATAGACGGTATAAGTACCGGCATTGGTATAGGTGGGCGAAGCGTCGAGATTATAAGTGCCAGCAGTCTCACCATACTTAACAGTTGCACCATCAGGAGCCGAAACAGTAATGCCATGAGCCTGACCGTCGTATGTGCCGGTATAGCCTGTAGCAGTAACATTCATGCCTGATGTCCCGACAGTAATGGTATAAGTAGCCGTCTTTGTCGCATAGGTGTAATTTGCGCCGTCTGTTACGGTAGCTGTAATAACGACAGAACCATTGCCCACGATGGTCACTTCACCTGAAGTTGCGTTAACGGTAGCCACGCTGGTACTCGACGAACTATAGGTCACCGTTCCATCACCAGACTTGGTAAGGGCATTGGTGAAGGGAGCATCACCGAAGGTCTTGCTGATACTAGCCGAAGCGAAACTTATAGCGCCGACGGCCTTGCTAATGGTTACAGTTTGGCTACCTGTTACCGTAGTATAATTTGCCTTCGTTACCTGATAATAGACGGTATAAGTACCGGCATTGGTATAGGTGGGCGAAGCGTCGAGATTATAGGTTCCTGCAGTCTCACCATACTTAACGGTTGCACCATCTGGAGCCGAAACGATAATGCCATGAGCCTGACCATCGTAAGCACCGGTATAGGCTGTGGCGTTCACTGTCATTGCTGCAGTTACCACGCTAAGCGTATAGGTAGCGGTCTTTGTCGCATAGGTGTAATTCGTGCCGTCTGCTACGGTAGCCGTAATAACGGCAGAACCATTGCCCACGATGGTCACTTCACCCGAAGTTGCGTTTACGGTAGCCACATTCGTGTTCGACGAGCTATAACTCACTGCGCCGTCACCAGTCTTTGTAAGGGCATTAGTAAAGGCTGCATCGCCGAAGGTCTTGCTGATGCTGGATGTTGCATAGCTGATGCTACCAGCGGCCTTGCCAATAGTGACATTGATGGGGCCAGCCTCAGCAACATCGTTGTAATTGGCATCACCTACAACCTTATAGTAAACAGCGTAACTTCCCACTTCCGTAGCTGATGGAATCGTTGTGCCGTAGGTGCCACCTGCACCCAACTTGTATTGCAGGGTTCCTGCAGTGACGCTTCCTGCATTAACAAGAGCCTGAGCACTTCCCGTATAGGCAAGGCCGGTCTTTGCCGTCGGAGCCGTCACTGTCGGCGTTGCCTTCACAATCTTGAAGGTCGTAGAGGCCGTACCTGTGAAGTTTCCTTTACCTGTGATTGTCACAGTAGGCACATCATTTGCTGTAACAGGAACATTGGTGTTGCTGGAATAACTGAAATCGAAGTCAGTACCTTTTGTCAGCGGTGTTGCGTTCTCTCCCTTAACAAGTACGAGTGAAACAGCCGGTTCCGGGGTAATGGCGGAACCCGTGTAAGTCTGGTCGCTGATGGCACTGAAAGTCGCATCGGCAAGACTCTTCTTAGAGATGGTAAACGGTACGTTCACGGTGCCAGTATAACTACCGATTCCCTCAATGACGGCGAAATAGGAGCCAGCATTGACAGGAGCGCTGCCCAAAGCGGCATTATTCGAATCCTTATATCCTGTGACATTAAAGTCTACACCATTGACAAGACTTATATTCCCTCCTGTTGTAGCCGCAGAGTTATTCTTCATCGTAACAATGTTAATAGCAACTGCATTGCCGGAATATTCCTTGTCGCCTAACTCATAAGAGAGAGAATTACTTCCCAGGTTTATGGCGGAGGTCACACTGAATGTCGCATCGTCATCAGGCATTGTAAAAGAATAGGTGTAGGAGTCTGCTGCCTTTGTGGGATTGATGGTTTGCTTGGTTACACCTGTTGTCGGATATGCTACTTTGACTGCTGTTGGAACATAGTTCCCAATAGGCGTCACCAACAACTGTGTCGTCAGCCCAGGTGCAACGGAAAGGTCGCCTTCTGCAATCTTTTCATAATACGCACCTGTCACTTCTGTTATGGTGCAATAGTTGTCTGATTGAAAAGTCAAGTTTTTTGTATAAAGTTTTGCGCCGTCATCGACAACGATGTCACTATAAATAAAATTATTAGAATTATCCAAGTATCCAGTGCCACGTTGGGCATGACCAGACATAGTTGTTCCGCCAATAGTAACAGTCACGTCGCCATAATAGTAATTGCCTGTAAGAGAAACATATGGCGAAAGTGTTGAAGTAATAGCACCTACCCTAGGATCGGCACCAGCGCCACAACTTAGGTTTGTAGTCTTGACCATGCAGTTAGATATAGAGCCATAGGAATTATCACCTGCAATACCGCCGATTATCGCTTCCGCGCTATTTGAGATTGATGAACCATCAACAGTACAATAGTTAACGTCATTACTCATCAAAGAACCGACAATACCGCCCATTACTCCTCCACCTGTGATGGTGCAGTTACTCAACGTACAATACTGGACTTTGCCCTCTGAATAGCCAACAAAACCGCCAATTCTACCATTATTATTTGAAATCGTACTATTTGAAATGGTGCAATGGTCAATCAAACCGCTTTGGGGAAGAAAATCCGTAATACCGCCATCACTATAACCGCCTCCTAATTCACAGTGATCAAGCGTGAGATCCTTAAGTGTTCCTGAGAGATAAGAAAACAGACCTATGCCATCAGGATTGCCATTAATGTAAAGCAAAACATTTGAATTGTACTCCAAATTACTGATGGTTTTATTATTTCCGTCAAATGTTCCCATAAAGGCCGGGTCATCATTCAGGCCTTGTATATATTTACGGTATCCAATAGGCTCGTAGTCAGTCAGGCTGGAACAGTCAATATCATTCTCGAGTTTGACAGTTTTGCCATTTGTATCTAACAGGATGGTATTGACATATTTTGATAAATTGTTCAGGTCTCTTGCCGTTTTGATAAGATAGGGAGAGTCCTGAGAGCCATTGCCACCTCCTAAAACTTGAGTTGCATAAAGAGCAGTCATTGGCGATGACAGATTAGTCTGACTTAAGATTGGATCACTGGCGTTTGCAAAAAAGCCAATACTACTATAGGTGATTACTGGCATCATCAACAGACTACTATTAGCATCAGCGGTTGTAACGACCACGCTGCCTGCTGGTACAGGAGGATATGTCTGATTTATCATTGCGTCCAATTCAGGCTTAGGATTCTTGATGCAAAAACTATCAGTCGCAATGATGAAGTTGTCGCCTATTACATTAATAGTTAAATCATTCAGACTGTAAATACAGCCATTAATTGTCGCATTGTTCAGAGTCAGCACATTATTTACCACGTCATATGTTACCGAGGCTTTTTTATCACCCAACACGTTACTGGCATTAGCATCAGTTACCCGAACAACCGCATTATTAGAGAAACTACCAATATAAATATCGTAATAACTCGACTGTGCCCAAATTCTTTGTGGAAGAAGTAGCATTACAAAGAATGCAATCAGAATTTTATCAGCAATTTGCGAATTAAATAAGGACTTTCTCATATTAACTTATATTTACTCCACTACCACTTTCTGACCTTCAAGGATATACAGTCCCTTCTTTGTTGGACGCTGTATCCTATTGCCTTGCAGGTCATACCATCTCTCCGACTCAAGAGCGTCGACGTTGATTCGCTCGATACCGGAAGACTTCGCAGAAGAACGGGTAACCGAGTAGATTTTCACATGACCCTTCTGCTTCTTGGCTCTGTGATCAACTGCCATGCGGTCATTGCTTACCGTGCCGCCATTATACACATAGACCCACGTCGGAACGCTGCACTCATAAAGCACACTGTCCTTCTCACGACCCGTATGGTTGAATGCAACTGGAGCCAGGTTGCCGATCTTAACCATCATCTGATAATCAGCGTCGGTTCTCGAATCGATAATCACATAACCCGTGCCGGCTGGAACCTTAAAGGTCAGGCCCGTGTATTCATCCGCATATTCTTCGGAACCAGGCTTATTACCTCCATTAATAATGCGGTTGATTTCTCTGTCTGTCACCGGATGATTCAGCACCACGCATTGCTCCGTCTCGTCGTAACCATCGCTCTCTGACGGGTCGCCGGAGATATTCAATGTATAGAGGATATCATAGATCACAGTATTATCAAGCCTGACTTCCTCCTGCTGACCCTCGTCGTTGGTGGTGAGGAAGTCGTTGTCGCTCATCGTGATGGTATTATCTTCATCGATGGGATCGATGTCACGCTGCAACACAGTAAGGATATAATAGTCGCTGGCGCTGTTGTAATTCTCATCGCCTGCAAATTCTGCATAGATATTCACCTTACCTGGGGCAACCAACGTCACTTCACCCGTCTGGGCATCGACGGTAGCAACATCTTTGTCAGCAGAATAGTAGGTCACCGCAAGGTCTGAAGGTTCCAAAGTCAGGTAAGGCGGATCAAAGGGCTCGCCAATCTTCGCAGTAAACTCATAGTTGACATACTTAACCGTTGGATCAACCTTGGTGATTGTCACCGTTGCGCTGCCAGTCGCGGTGTCAAAGCCGGTCTTCGTCACCTGATAGTAGACCGTATAGGTACCGGCGTTCGTATAAGTGGGCGAAGCGTCGAGATTATAAGTGCCAGCAGTCTCACCATACTTAACAGTTGCACCATCAGGAGCCGAAACGGTAATGCCATGAGCCTGACCGTCGTAGGCGCCAGTATAGCCTGTGGCAGTAACACTCATGTCCGACGTTGCGACACAAATGGTATAAGTAGCCGTCTTTGTCGCATAGGTGTAATTAGCGCCATCTGTTACGGTAGCCGTAATAACGGCAGAACCATTACCCACGATGGTCACTTCACCTGAAGTTGTGTTTACGGTAGCTACATTTGTGTCCGACGAACTATAAGTCACTGTTCCATCACCAGACTTGGTAAGGGCATTGGTGAAGGGAGCATCGCCAAAGGTCTTGCTGATACTAGCCGAAGCGAAACTGATAGCGCCGGCGGCCTTGCTAATGGTTACAGTTTGGCTACCTGTCACCGTAGTATAATTGGCCTTTGTTACCTGATAATAGACGGTATAAGTACCGGCATTGGTATAGGTGGGCGAAGCGTCGAGATTATAAGTGCCAGCAGTCTCACCATACTTAACAGTTGCACCATCAGGAGCCGAAACAGTAATGCCATGAGCCTGACCGTCGTATGTGCCGGTATAGCCTGTAGCAGTAACATTCATGCCTGATGTCCCGACAGTAATGGTATAAGTAGCCGTCTTTGTCGCATAGGTGTAATTTGCGCCGTCTGTTACGGTAGCTGTAATAACGACAGAACCATTGCCCACGATGGTCACTTCACCTGAAGTTGCGTTAACGGTAGCCACGCTGGTACTCGACGAACTATAGGTCACCGTTCCATCACCAGACTTGGTAAGGGCATTGGTGAAGGGAGCATCACCGAAGGTCTTGCTGATACTAGCCGAAGCGAAACTTATAGCGCCGACGGCCTTGCTAATGGTTACAGTTTGGCTACCTGTTACCGTAGTATAATTTGCCTTCGTTACCTGATAATAGACGGTATAAGTACCGGCATTGGTATAGGTGGGCGAAGCGTCGAGATTATAGGTTCCTGCAGTCTCACCATACTTAACGGTTGCACCATCTGGAGCCGAAACGATAATGCCATGAGCCTGACCATCGTAAGCACCGGTATAGGCTGTGGCGTTCACTGTCATTGCTGCAGTTACCACGCTAAGCGTATAGGTAGCGGTCTTTGTCGCATAGGTGTAATTCGTGCCGTCTGCTACGGTAGCCGTAATAACGGCAGAACCATTGCCCACGATGGTCACTTCACCCGAAGTTGCGTTTACGGTAGCCACATTCGTGTTCGACGAGCTATAACTCACTGCGCCGTCACCAGTCTTTGTAAGGGCATTAGTAAAGGCTGCATCGCCGAAGGTCTTGCTGATGCTGGATGTTGCATAGCTGATGCTACCAGCGGCCTTGCCAATAGTGACATTGATGGGGCCAGCCTCAGCAACATCGTTGTAATTGGCATCACCTACAACCTTATAGTAAACAGCGTAACTTCCCACTTCCGTAGCTGATGGAATCGTTGTGCCGTAGGTGCCACCTGCACCCAACTTGTATTGCAGGGTTCCTGCAGTGACGCTTCCTGCATTAACAAGAGCCTGAGCACTTCCCGTATAGGCAAGGCCGGTCTTTGCCGTCGGAGCCGTCACTGTCGGCGTTGCCTTCACAATCTTGAAGGTCGTAGAGGCCGTACCTGTGAAGTTTCCTTTACCTGTGATTGTCACAGTAGGCACATCATTTGCTGTAACAGGAACATTGGTGTTGCTGGAATAGCTGAAGTCGAAGTCAGTACCTTTCACGAGTGTCGCAGATCCCAAAGTCACGGTAGGCTCCGGTTTAATCTCGTTACCCGTATAGGTCTGATCAGGAATGGTACTGAATTGTGCACCAGACAGGCTCTTTGCAGTAATCGTGAACTGAGCCGATGCAGTACCGGTATAATTGCCTGTACCCGTTACAGTAACAGTCGCTGTTCCCACATTAGTAGCATTAGCATAGCTCACAGTATAGTTGCTGGCATCAATAGACGGCTCAAAGCCTCCTTTAGGACTTGGGAACGCCACCGATACTGTGGGATGCAATTCGGTGCCATTATATTCCATCGAGCTAGAACCAAGCGTCACCTTAGCTTGATCAGTTTCAAACGAACGACGCTCCATCGTAAAAGTCTTTGTGACTGCCAAACCCGTAAGCCTACCACTTGAGGTTGGGGTAATTGTGATGGTATAAGTACCTGCATCCTTTATCTCATTAGGATAAGAAACGGTATAATCCCCATTTGCACCTTCATTAAATGAGTATGTTCCAACTTTCACATTTACAGTAGGTTTCATTGCAGAGCCAAAATAAGTATAAGTTTCCGGACTAAGCGATACGGTGCAATCACTTATATTTCTTTTGGTTACCTCAAGAGTAAATGTGCCAAGTTCATAACCAAAATTGCTATTGATATTCAGAATATTAGGGCCAAAACCAGCTCCCTGAGTAGCAGGCATTTTGAAATAAGCAGCATACGTATCTTTTTGAGGACTAGTAATACTATTAATAGTGACAACACCCGTGTTCTTGTCAATACTATTCTTAGGAGCCGCTACTGCAGTACCAGAAGCATAGGTCACCGTTGCATCAGTCGGCAAGGCAGGGATAATGTTCGGAGCATTTACAGTCCCATTATACTGAAAGGGAGCAGTCAAAGCGGTTGACGCTAAGCCATAGTATGTTGCCACATCTCTGGTGACCACAATGTCTTGCCCTTCACTGTCATGCCAATGCACTTCAACCGTAAGGGTTGCAGGTCTTTTATCCATCAAGAAACTACCTTTATAATTATCCGTTATAGTCTCCGTTACAACTCCATTTTCATCTAAGTATTCAAGATAGTATTTCAAATAATCTTGATCACCATTATAACCAACTTCTACTCTAATTTTGTCACTAGCATCATAGACATAATAATAAACATCTCCTCCTTGGGCCATCAGCAACATTGGCATTACTGACACGAAGAGAAACAACAATCTCAGATTTTGGGTAATGAATCGTCTTATCATGATGGTTATCGTTTAAGTTATAGTGATTATTATTATTTGGTTGCAAAGATACAAAGAATTTATGAAACGACCAAATTTAAATTTAAAAATAACACGCGCGAATTATTAAAAGCATGCATCGTCAAAAATGGTCATTATGTCAATTGTCATTTGTCATTAAGGAATTTTAGTTTGTGAAAATTCCGCAACTATATATAAATATAAATATTTATTATATAGTTGAATTATTTGAAACAATCTCAAAACCTTAATGACAATTGACAAATGACCAAATGACAACCAAAATTCATCGCCATTTTACATTGAATTGCCTTTCTCTGTATAGTGTTGACTCCGTCAGAGCGGTTGTTTAATGACTTTTGTTAATTACTGTTTGTTGTACTGACATTGTTGACTTCTTCGCCTGAGTCTGTTGTCCGGTTTCCTGATTACGTTGTCTCATTTCCCGGGATAGTGGACTTCATACGGATTCCGTTGACTTGTTTTGCTAATGGGATTGACTTCGTACTGAAATCGTTGCCCCTTATAGCTCGGCCCAGGCCATGAAAAACACTCAGGGGGTGCCCTGCGGCAGGGGGCAGACAGCCCCCGAGAGTTCCTTCTTCCACATATTCTTCTGAGGACCCTCTTCCTGATGGACGTCTGACGGTACTTTCAGCCCGATGCTGTAGTGCGGTCTCTGCTCATTGTAGAAACGGATAAAGTCTGCTATACGCACCTGTGCATCCTGACGGCTCTTGAATCGCATCTCACGATAGACCACCTCCGTCTTGAGCGTACCGTTCACACGCTCCGCAATGGCGTTGTCCGTGGGCTTATAGTCCTCTGTCATGCTTATCTTTATACCGTATTTCTTCAGTTCGTCCGTATAGGCATTACAGCAGTACTGTACGCCTCTGTCAGAGTGGTGGATGAGTCCTTTCAGTTCGTCGGCCGTAGCCTGCCCTATAGCCATCCTTAGCGCTTCGAGCGTGTATCCCGCCTCCAGTGTGTCAGACAGGCACCAGCCTACAATCTTGCGGGAATATGCATCCGTAACCAGATGCAGATAGCAGCAGCCGTCTACAAGGTCGATGTATGTAATGTCGCTCACCCACAGCTGATTAGCGCGTGTCGGAACAAAACCACGGATGAGGTTCTTATGCCTGCGATAGCGGTGGTTCGAGTTCGTCGTATGACGGGGTTTCGGACGCTTCTGCATCAGCTGGAAGTCGCGCAGCAGGTGCATGAAGGCGTCACGTCCGGGAACCCAGTCACACAGGAACATCCGCTTCATCATCAGCCACAGCTTATAATACCCGATGCCGGGGTCCATCTGACGGATCTGCTTCACGGCATCCACGATGCGCATCACGCGGAAAAGATACTCCTGATCGCGCTTGCACTTCTGATAGTACGCCTGTTTCGTTCGGTCAAGCAGGCTGCAGGAATACTTGACGGTGAATTCCGTCTTCCCACAAAGGCGCTCTACCGCTTGACCCCAGATTTTTTTCTTATCCGGATACCCTGCTCCTCGCAGATGTCTATCAGCGTGTTCAACGCCAGGTTGCGGTCCTTCTCAAACTGAAGCTGCTTTTCCAGCTTCTCGAGCTGCTTCTGGAGCTGCCCAATCACTGCGCTCTGATCCTCTTCGGGAACAGACGATGGAGTACTTCCTTTCTCTGTCATCTCAAACTCACTAATGTTAATCCGCGGCAAATTTACACATTTTGTCTGAATTTCAAGCGGAGTAAGGCAACAACTTACCCAATTACTTACTGTTTGTACACTTGGAAGACCATATTTCATGGCAATTTCCGTTCTGGGGACTCCTGTCTGCAGATACTCCACTGCAACTGCACGCTTAAACATGCGTGAATAACGCTTACCTCTTCTCATACTTTTTAACTTTTTGAGGCTCCACAGGAGTCAACACCAGTCAGGCTAAGACAGGTTTTTCCCAAATTTCCAAACATTTCTGAAAATATAGTGTTAAATTTTTGTTAAAGTCTGAGGATGTGTCAAGTTTTGGGACATCATATATATTATATTTGCACTTGATAATAAAAAGAAACAAAGAAAATTTTGGAAATATAAAATATTTCATGTATCTTTGCATGTTAGAAACTGAAACGAAATAAATATGCCAACAACAAAGAAAATCAACGCCAATGGAACAGAGATATCTATCTTGTTGCAAGGAAACGAGAACGATTACATCTGTCTGACCGATATGGCTAGATATAAAGATAAGCAGCGTACCAATTATATTATTCAGAATTGGATGCGGGCTCGCAATACGATTGAGTATCTTGGTGTCTGGGAACAATTACACAATCCCAATTTTAAAAGCATCGAATTCGATGCGTTTAGAAATCAGGCAGGTTTAAATTCGTTTTCATTAACTCCAAAGGAATGGGCAGATAAAACTAATGCAATAGGCATCTATTCTAAGGCAGGTCGTTACGGCGGAACGTACGCCCATAAAGATATAGCCTTTAATTTCGGTATGTGGCTGAGCCCAACTTTTCAGTTATATGTAGTTAAAGAGTATCAGCAACTTAAGGAAGAGCAGAGCAATCCTCTGTTACAGCATTGGGATGTTAAACGTATTCTGGCCAAGGCCAATTATACCCTGCATACAGATGCCATCAAGAATATTATCATTCCCCAACTTTCCATTGAGAAGAAGAAAGAAGGAATCATCTACGCCTCTGAAGCCGATATGTTAAACCTGGCTCTCTTTGGCTACACAGCAAAAGATTGGGAAGAAGCCAATCCGGAACTGGCTAAGAAGTTGAACGTGCGCGATACTGCCTCTATCAACGAACTGGTTGTGCTTTCTAATATGGAATCTCTCAATTCTGAACTCATAAAGCAAGGTATGCCTCGTGATGTCCGCTATGAAGTCCTTCATCGCATGGCCGAAGAGCAGCTAAAAGTACTCAACGATCAGAACGCAGAATATCGTTTCAAGAAACTAACGAGTAGTACGGACTTAATAGAGTAAAAGAAATATACAATCAATATGGCTAACAAAGAACCAGGTTACGTTTATATACTGACTAATCCCAGCTTTCGCGAGGATTGGGTAAAGATTGGCAAGAGTAGCCGCCCTATTTGTTGGCACCTTTATGCCGGAAGACCATCGCAATACTTCAGGTGCCTATCAAGGTGCCAAATATTTCTCGTATAACGGGGAGGTACTGGATGAGATAAGGAAAGAAACGAAATTATTATAATCATTTACTCGAATGTTAGAGAATAATAAGCAAACAATATCAAATGTGGATAACTCATCTATTCAACAAGCACAGAGAGATATCCATAATATTATAGTTGTAGGCAATACTAGTTTAACAGATATCATTCGTGAGGTTGTAAGGTCAGAACTCAATATCGTAACAAAAGAAGCCTATGAAAAGTTCAATCGAATGATTGACGAATTCAGGAATCGCTTAGCCGATGAATTAGGAAAATTAAAGAACTCACAAGATCTTGTGAATAAATTTAAAGAACCCAAATATCAATTTATACTTCATGACACGATAAAAGAGTATGCCCAATCTAATGATGAAACTCTTAAGGATGATTTAATAGACATATTGATTGATAGATTGCAAGTAAATGATAATAGCGTTCTACAATTTGTTATTGAGAATGCCATACAAATATTGCCTAAATTAACTTTGCCGACATCTCAATTATTAGGTGCGATGTACCTTAGGTTTCTCAAAGAGAACTGTACCGCTAATTTATTACGTGGCAAACTAAACTCATATGCAACTATATACGAACATCTTGATAAAATAACAAATCTTGATATAGAATATTTAAAGCAATTAAATTGTTGTACAGCATTGCCAGATTTGAAACATATGGAACCGATAGAAACAGAGATGCGTATTAAATATGATCTTTTTTTCCGCAAGCCTGTTAATATTGATGATTTCTGCCAATTTGTTAACTCGAATGATGCTTTAAAAACTACTCGTGATGTTTACTCATATTGTTATAAAGACGATATATATAAAGATCAACATAGGTGTTTTTATATAAGTGTGGAATCAATGAGAGATAATTTGCAAAAGACTGGAAAAACAAATATCTTTTCAGCTATTTATCCATTCTTTAATCATATACCGACACTTACAGATGAGGAAATTCGGCATGAATTAATATCCATTAATCCCAATTGGGAGAAAGCTATCAGTTTATTTCACAAAGACTATGTGTGGTGTTTTCAGCCAACTCCTGTTGGAATGTATATTGCAAGGAAAATCTTAAATAGAACGAACATTCGTTTGGGAACATTTAACTTAGAGGAATTATACTAAATGAAAATGGAATATTTAGATGTTATGAAAGAACATGGGGGATGGATTGCTACTATAATTGCAGCAATAATTGCAGGAGTTTTTGGTCTGTTCAAGAAGTCTGGCAAAAGGAATTCCCAAATAATTAAAAACACAAAAGACAGTAATATCCAACAAGCAAATGGATCTATAAATATAACTTTTAATGAGTTAGAAGAAAAGGAGGAGTAGATTTGTATATGCTTAATTGGTTTGTAGAAATAAAAAATGTATCTTTGCATCGAAAATAGTAAATAGATGTTTTATAAACTCATAGAAAAGAAACGAAATGAATGGCTTGCATCTGATGATTGCACCATCAAAGAATTGTTGCGCTACATAGAAAAGCGCAATATGATGCGTGATGCTCAGTTAGAAGCTATCAAAACATATCTATATTTGAAGGTAGCCCATAACAATAAGCCTCTTTGGAAGCTATTTGTGGAGGGAGCTTTTAATGATACTGATATTGAGAAGTTAGAACTCACAGAGAAGGCTCGTCAAGTATTTATCAGCAACAAGGCCGCAGTGGCTCTTTTTCAATATTCACGATTAAAAGACAAGAAGGACAAACAATTAGCCCCTGAGTTAGAGAAATACATTAAACTACATGCTGATGAGATAGACTACATTTCTGCTTTTAAACAGATTTTTTATGGTGTAGATTATACTGATTATCTTTTCAGTTTACCAATGGGTGCAGGCAAAACCTATTTGATGGCAGCTTTCATCTATTTGGACTTGTATTTTGCACAAAATGATGCAAATAATCCTGCATTTGCTCATAACTTCATGGTGATGGCACCATCAGGGTTAAAATCTTCTATTGTGCCAAGTTTGAAGCATATTAAAGAGTTTGATCCTTCCTGGATTATACCAGAGCCGACGGCTACCCAACTTCGTAGGTTAATTAAGTTCGAGATTCTTGATGAGCAGAAAACTGCTAATAAAAGTAACCGCATCAAGAATCCCAATGCACAAAAGATAAACAATCATCAGCCCTTAGAGGATTTAATGGGTTTAGTGGCTATCACTAATGCGGAAAAAGTCATTCTTGATAGATATGATAAAGATGCCGACCCTTCTCTTTTCTCTGAAGAAGAACGTAAACGGATGGAGTTGGCTAATGAACTCCGAGACATTATCGGGAATATACCACATCTCGCTGTTTATATTGACGAGGTGCATCATGCTGCCGATGGTGAAATTAAGCTCCGTCAGGTAGTCAACAAATGGACAGAAAAGCATTCATTTAATTCTGTGTTAGGTTTTTCAGGAACACCCTATCTGGATAGTGCAGAGCCTCTTAAAATATCAGAAGAGTTTTCGATAAGGAATACAGATCTTGCTAATGTTGTCTATTACTATCCCCTGATAGATGGTATTGGTAATTTCTTAAAAGATCCTGACGTTAAATTTGCTGATAACGATACCCAGACGATTGTTACTAATGGTGTAAAGGAGTTTCTTGATAAGTATCGTGATACAGAATATGCCAACGGCACTTGTGCGAAATTGGCTATTTATTGTGGACAGATAGAAACGTTAGAAGAATCAATATATCCACTCGTAGCGGAGATAGTTGCATCGTATGGTTTGAATCCTACAGACGTTATTTTGAAGTATCATGGCGGTAACAAGCAATATACCCAGCCAGAAGGATCAGAAATAGAATTTGCTTCATTAGATACAACCATATCAAAGAAAAAGATTATTCTTCTTGTTCAGATTGGTAAAGAGGGATGGGATTGTAAAAGCCTCACAGGGGTTATCCTTCCTCAAAAGGGTGTATGTCCTACAAATATGGTCCTTCAAACCAGTTGTCGCTGCCTCCGTCAAGTAGTCAAGAATAGTCATGAGACAGCCCTTATATGGCTGAATAAATTTAATGCTGATAAACTCAATCGTCAGTTAGAACAGCAGCAAAACATTACGCTTAAGGAATTTAGCAACAAGCCAAATCCTGAAACAAAAATGATAGATCGTTTTTCTCGAATGGAGAAGATGCAAGTGCCTCCCATTGAATACTATCAGTTAAAAGTTAATTACGAGACGCTTGTTGTTGACGAGAATAACAATCCTGCTGAAAGGTTACAAGAGTCAAATATCTTTGTCACTTTAAAAACTTCATTGATTCATCAGCAGGATATGGAGAGAAAGCTTCTCGCTACTTATGAACAGGCTAACGAAAACAATGTGCAGACATCATTCCGTTGGTGGTTGCAGCAAATAGCCAAAGAGAGTTTTGGAACGTTGTCTGTTTCTGAATTAAAGAAATATGAAGATGAACTTCATTTTATCTTTGAACAGATTACCATTAAGAAAGACGGTGTAATCATTGAGAACAATAAGTATGATCATCAGTCTATCCGTTCTAATATACGCAAAGCTTTTATCCCCGTTCGAGATATTTCTATAAAAGAGGAGATATTACCAGAGAAAGCCAATCTGTTGAAGATAGAGAAATTGACTTCACCAGTTGAAGATAGTATAAAGTTCTTCCCAGATCAGCAAGTAGTCCATGATATTATTTCATGGGATACAAATCCACCTCAGCAGGAATTATCAGAAGAACAAAAAGCAAAAATTGAAGAACTGAAAACTTTGGGCGTAGATGTTTCAGCACTCCTAAAGCCCAAGACAGATCCTCATCCAGAAAGAAATCAGACTTATCATTATCTTCCTTATCGCTTTGATAGTGATTTGGAGAGAAAATTCCTTTCCGAAGAAATCAGACCATTAATTGCTGAGAAGAATTTGGAGGTATATTTCAATGGTGACGATACTTTAACAGATTTCATCATCAATTGTTATTCTAAAGATGTCAAAGGATGGAGAAAGCTGGGTAATTATGTACCCGATTTCTTGTTACTTAGCAGAAATGAAAATCATCAAATAGACAAGGTGATTATTATTGAGACCAAAGGAGAAGGTTATGCAGCAAAGTTCAAGGAAAAGAAGGACTTTATGGAAAAACAGTGGGTGGAAAAGAATAATGAAAAGTTTGGTTATAAGCGATTCCATTTCCTCTATTTAGAAGACACGCTAACCCAAGAGCAACGTCGTCAAAAGACCTTAGATGCAATCAAAGATTTTTTTAATATGTAATTCATTAAGCTATGGCTATTAAATACGTTCCCTATTTCCCCAATACCCTTGAAGGGCAAGCTATTTTAGACAACTTTGTGCGAACAAAGCGAGTGCTTCGTTATCGAGATAACGATCAAGTCATTGAGCGGGTACAACGAGGTATGCCACTCTATGAGATGGAACTGAAAGAGCAAATAGGCAAGAATGCCAATAATAATCTTATTATTCGTGGTGAATGCCTGTCTGCATGTGCCTATTTGAGAGAGAAAGGGATTTTTGTAGACCTAATCTATGTTGATCCTCCCTTTGCCAGTGGTGCTGACTATGCAAAGAAGGTATATATCCGTCGTAACCCCATAGTTGCGGCAGCTATAGCCCAGGCTGAAAGTGAACTTGATATCGAAGAGCTGAAAGCCTTTGAGGAAAAGATGTATGGCGATGTATGGGATAAAGAGCGTTATCTCAACTGGATGTATGAGAATCTTATGGCTATGAAAAGTATCATGAGTGATGAGGCTAGCATTTATGTGCATCTGGATTACCGTATGTGTCATTATGTGAAAGTTTTAATGGATGAGATTTTTGGAGAAGAAAACTATGGAGCAGAGATAACATGGAAGAAAACAACAAAGACCACCAACTTTAATACGTTTGGTTCTGAACATGATACAATTCTCTACTATTACAAACAATATGACTCCTATATTTTCAATCAATCATATACAAATCTTAAAGAATCAGAGTTGAAAACAAAGTATATTTATTTAGAAAAGCCAAATGGAGATATTATAAAACTGACAAAAGAGCAACGCGAAGGGACATCACCTCTTCCTGAAGGCCGTAGATTTCGAGGTGTTCCTTTATTAAATATGAATCAGAAACGTGAAAATTTGAGATATGATTTCCTTGGATATAATCATGTCTGGTCGTCAAAAAAAGAGAAATTGGATGATTTATATAAAAAGGGGTTAATTTTTCAAATAGATGGCGGTTGCCCAATGAAGAAAGGTTACTTAGATGAAAATCTAGGGGCAAAAGTTAACGACATCTGGACAGATATAAGTGCAGTTAATTCACAGGCAAAAGAACGTGTGGACTATGTTCATCAAAAGCCGGAAGCTTTATTAGAACGAATAATTAAAACAAGCTCTATTTGCGGATCAATAGTTGCAGATTTTTTTGGTGGTAGTGGTGTAACGGCTGCTGTAGCCAATAAATTAGGTCGTCGTTTCATTCATTGCGATATAGGCGTTAACAGTATTCAAACCACGAGAGATCGCTTGTTAGCAGATAAGGCCGAATTTGACGTTCTTGAAATAAAAGATGGTGTATCACTCTATCGTAATCCTATTCAGACGATGGATAAACTGAAGAGCTTGATTAAGGGCCTACGTAATGAAGATGCTTTGGATAAATTCTGGGAAGGAAGCATTGTAGATACCAAATATGGTATGATGCCCGTTTATCTTCCTAACCTGATGGATAGCAGTACCCGTTTACTTGACAAGCCTCTAATGAACAGAATTATTCGCGAGGCATTACCAGACCTCCCAGAAGATACCCAACGTGTCATTGTCTATTATATCGACATAACAGACCGTGAGGAAATAGAGAAGTTTATCAGCGAAGAGAATAACCAAACTACGATTGATATAGAGCTTCGTGATCTGAAAGAGGTGCTTGATGAGGTCATTGTAGAGGATGAAGCAGAATGGGAAGTAAGTGAAACCCATGATTCTCTTTGGACAGGTTGGAAAGTAGAAATCAAAAGTTTCCATAGTGACCGTGTATTACGTAAAATAGAAGAGGTGAACTTGAAAGGACAACAACAAGTTCTGCAACAGAAAGCAAAGGGTAAAGAAAAGGAGTTTAAGCCCTTGCTGATTAGTGACGAAGGTCTTGAAACCATTGAATGGATAAGCCTTGACTGTACTAATTCTGATAAGCAAGCCCCGTGGAAAAGCGATTCAGAAATCAAGATAGACCGCCTGGGCTATGTGATTCGAAACGGACAGAAAACCCAAGATTTCTGGGATGCCACTATCAAGAGCGACAATAAGCCTCTACGTATGAAAATTCGCAATATCTGTGGTGATGAAACAATCTTCAATTTAGACTAATGTTTTTATATGATGACTCGGAAAGATTAAATTTATCATGTTTTTATGAGCGGAGTTTTATCAGATATAATCAAAGGTACAGCAAAAGTAGGGGCTTCATGGCTCGTTCCTGGCTGTTCTCCATTAATAACCATTCTTGACGAACTTAGAACTGGCGAGTATCAGCGTCGCTTAGATGATTTCAAGGATAAGGTAGATGAACAACTTACAATGATAAAGGATGTTCAGTTACAACAGTTGAAAGACAATCAGTTGTTCGCAACAGTACTATACATTGCTGGTCAATTAGCTTTAAAGACAAACGAAACCAAGCGGCAATTACTAGCCAATGCTGTGGTTAATGCCCACACCTGTACACTTTCAGAAGATACTGTAGTTATTTTGCTGAACTGCTTTGAGAAGTATACCCTTAAGCATCTTTGTTTATTACGATTCTTGCAAAATCCAAAAGATTATAAGAGAATAGATTACTATACGACAACTTCTACGATGCAAATATATTATGACTATTATCCCAAAGATAATGAAGAATTAGATCGGATAATAGTACGTGACCTATATGCCGATGGAATGATTACAACAGACTCATTGTTTACTACAGCAACCGTTGATGGTTGTTTGGAAAAGAAAACTTCAAGTTTGGGTGATACCATGATTAATTTCTTTGGAATCAATAATAATCTACTAACTCATTAAAATAATATGTTGGACTTAGAAAAATTAATCAAGTAAAGCACGTGGGGTCAGGAACGGTGTGATTGCGGACTCACGAAATAAGGAAAGAATAAAAACGTTATAAAATATATGGAAGATAAAGGTCAGATATTGCTCTATCAGACACCTGACGGAGAATCGCGTATAGAGGTGCGACTGCAAGGTGAAACCGTATGGCTCAATCAGGAGCAGATGGCAGAGCTGTTTCAGCGCAACATATCGACGATTTCAAGGCACATTAATAATGCCTTTGAAGAAGGCGAGCTGAAAAAAGAAGAGGTTATTGCATTTTTTGCAAATACCACTCAACATGGTGCTGTAGAAGGAAAATCGCAAACGCATCAGGTGTGAATATGACAAGTTCAAGGAGCGGACGAAGAACGAGTTGACACCTGTTGAGATTCACTTTTTAGAACAGTTTGAGAGGGAACAGAAAAAATTAGGCGACAACAAGCGGGAAAAGAAGAATTGAAAGTTACTACGGAGAGAACTACGGAGAAAATAGTTGAGTATGCCAACGAATAAAAAAAATAGTTATGACGACGCCGACATTATTTAAGGAATACATCTGGCTGGTGAATACCATCTATCAGGCCAGAAAAATTACACTCAACGACATCAACCAGAAATGGATGAAGACGGAGATGAGTGGGGGAGTGGAATTGGCCAGTAGCACCTTTAATCGTCACAAGGCTGCCATTGAGGATATCTTTGGCATCTATATTGAGTGTGACAGGAAGAACGGCTATAAATATTATATAGGTAATGCAGAGGTGCTTCGTGAAGAGAGTGTGCAAAACTGGATATTCTCAACGCTTAGCGTGAACAATATTATTAGCGAAAGTCTTAGCCTGTATAATCGTATTCTATTAGAGTCAATACCTTCATCGGATGAGCATTTAGATCTTATTATCTCTGCCATGAAGAAAGACCGTTTTATGCATATTGTCTATAAGAAATACGATTCTGACCAAGAAAAAGATTATACGCTTGCTCCTTATTGTATCAAACTCTATCATCGTCGTTGGTATTTGTTGGCTCGTCTTGATACTGGCGAATTTAGAATCTTTTCCCTTGATCGAATCAGAGAGACGGAAATTACAAATGAGGCCTTTCTTATAGATCCGAACTTTGATGCAGAGACCTATTTTTGCGATTGTTTTGGTGTGGTCCGAATCGAAGATGTAAAACCGGAAAAGATTGTTATCAGAGCTTTTGGTACAGAAGGCAATTATCTGCGCGATCTCCCCCTTCATCACAGCCAGCGAGAAATAGCCCAAACAGAGGATTATACTGACTTTGAGTTGTATCTTCGTCCTACGCTCGACTTGCAGGGGCAGATACTATCCAGAGGCAGCCGTTTAAAGGTTATTTCCCCGCAATCTCTGGCAGATAAAATAAGCCAAACATTACAGGAAACTGTAGCCCTTTACAAAGTTTAACAAAGATTTTCCCCTCTTGTGCCACGATTTGAGACAAGTGCCTGCTATCTTTGCAGGCACTAATATGTTTGTGGTTTATTTTTTAATTAATTTTTTGACAGATTATGAGTGTAAATTTTAAAGCATTAGGTGGTATGTTCACGTTCAGATACATCAATGACAATGATGTTGAAGATCTGGATCTGGAAGATTTGCAGGACATTTATAATGACCTGGAAGAGGAGTATAAAGACCTGGAAGGTGAGTATAAGGAACTGAAAAGTGAATTAGGCAAGTTAAAAGATATCATCGACAAAAAGAATCCGGAAGGACTGAGAGAAAAGAAAAAAAAGAAGAAGCCTAAGACGGCTAAGGAAATATTGGGTGATGAGGATATTCCTTACGAGGTAAGGATGAAGTATATCATCGACGCATATAGAAAGGACCAGGAGAAGTGGGGTAAATTATATGACTATACTAAGCACTTAGAGAAAGAAGTCATGAGACTGAAAGAGATCCAGATCGTAAACGGCTTTACTGACAAAGTGGAAGGTATAGAAATTGAGACTTCGGCTCAGGTGATTAAGGATTTGCGCAAAAAGATCAAGGACCTTGAAGCTAAGGTTAAGGACTTAGAGAAATGTGCTGGTGACCCTTTAGCTATAATTAGGGTTCTTGAGAATCGAATTGAAAATACGTATCCCCAAAGAAAATATAAGATGTCATCTTTCAAGAAAGTCATCAAAAGCCAAGAAGAATATATTAAGAGATTGCAAAAGCTCCTAGATGAAAATGGTATTACATATCATCTCAAAGAACCTATCAATGATTTAGAGGCAAATGGAGCAGATAATATTGACGAAAATGCAGTAAGAGATTGATAAAACAAGATAGAATAATGAGTTAGATAGAAGGTATATTATGTTTCAAGGCGCAATTATCATTTTATGTATTTTTATTGTATTACTGGCAGTCTGTTTACTTGTAAATAGCGGAATCGATGTGCCGGCTGTAACGGAATGAAATGTGCCGGCCTTAGCGGTTTCAAATGTACCGCCTCGCTTGAGGTCGTAATTCCGGGTGCAAAGATACATTTTTATTTTGATTTTCGTCTTAAACTTTGACCTTTTAACTCAATTCTCCTCGCATTTGCCGTCAAACGGTCCATAATTGCATCCGCAAGCGTGGGCTCTTTGATGTAGTCGTACCACTTGGCAATAGGCAGTTGTGAGGTGATGATAACAGACTTCCGCTCATAGCAGTCCTCGAGTATTTGCAGTAATGCCAGACGTGAGTTATCATCCAGAGGCTGTAAGCCGAAGTCGTCAAAGATGACGAGGGCGTTCTTCTCTATGTGGTTAATGACCTTGAGTAGCGTTCCATCGGCTTTTGCCATAGAGATCTTCTCTATAAAGCGGTTCATGGAGTAGTACTCCACACGATGTCCCAGAAGGCATGCCTGCCTTCCCAGAGCACAGGCAAGAAACGATTTGCCACAGCCTGTCCTTCCTGTAATCAGTAGGTTCTGAGCCTGTGGTATAAAGTCGCAGTCTGCGAGTTCCTGTAGCGTCTGTTTGGTGAGGTTGCGCTCTTCTGAGCAGATTACATCCTCCATCACAGTGTTGTACCTAAGGCGGCTTGTACGCAGGTACATCTCCGTGCGTTTGCGGTTTCTGTACTGGATCTCCGATTCCACCATCTTTGCCATGAAGAGGTCGAGCGTAGGTCTGTTCTCTGGCGAGAGTGTTTCCATTGACTGGTAGTACTCAGCCATTCCTTTGAGCTTCATCTGCTGAAGCTGGGCGATTGTCACTTGGTTGTTCATCTTTCCGTTACTTTAAATGATTAAACCTTAAAATTTAAAATATGAAAAACACTCGGGGAAAGCCTGCCGGCAAGGGGCAGACAGCCCCGACGAGGCTCTGCCTAGATGTATGCCGACGGTCCCCTGACATCGTCGTTGGCGGGCATGTACGAGGTGTCTCCCTGCTGTAAGGGTACACTGTCAAGCCCGTGCTCCAGTATATTCTTCAGGCGGGTATATGTACCCGTTGTTATTGTACCTAAACGCAGACAGGCCTGCTCCATACGCTCATTTCCATACTTCTCGGCAAGTCTGAGTATGCCGTGACAGGATTTGTATGCCTGCTGTACAAAATAAGGTGATTTCAGCACATTCTCCACGACCTCATGGGCATGTGGGCCTATCAGTCGCGACTTGTCCAGGAAATAGGCAGCATTGCATTCCTTGGTACGCATATAGGCTATGTGGTTGGGAGGCATGTGTGACGGATCTGTGGTATATCCGTCAGTAAAACTCCTGCGGTGTATGGCTACACGCTCCAAGTCCACCCATATCTCCACTGTATGGCAATCATATACGGCCTTGGCCTTCTTGCCTACGCACTGGTATGGTATGCTGTAGAAGTGGCGCTCCTTGCCAATCTGCACATGATAGGACGAGCCTACGGTGAAGAGTTTCTCGTACTTGAAGACGTATGCCTCTGGCGGTAGCGGGTTCATCAGGGGTTTCTCACTGCTGAGATATCTGTCCCAGCGTGAGACGCCAATAGACTTCATTGCACGGCTGTTATACTCGTCATTCAGCTCATACAGACGGGTATTGAGTTCGTCGATGGAGTGAAACTCCTCTCTCTGTCCGCTGCCATTACCACTCTCAATACGGGCATAGTAGAATCGGTAAACCTGATTAACCAAGCTTTCTGCCGGCCCTTTGTCTCGCGGTTTAGTGATTCTGCAGTTCTCGAGACAGGTGCTATAGTGTAATGCCCATTGGTTGGCTGCCTCTGTAAAAGCTGGTTCATAGCGGTCATACTTCTTTACCCACTGTCGCATATTGTCGCTCTTCACTACCAGTGGTACACCACCGAAATAGGTCAGACAACGCGACAAACCATCGAAGTAATTCTCCATCGTCGTGGAGAGCATGGCTGTGACGAAGGCGAGGCTTGAGAAGGGGAGTACGCATACCAGCACATAAGCCTCTTGGCCTACTCTCGTACGTGGATCCATAATCCACAGCCTATCGCCAGCATAGTCCACCTGCATCTCCTCGGCAGGCTCATACACATTATGGAAGGAATAGGAATGGGCTTTCTCATAAGCCTGTAGTTTTTCCTTGAATTGGGTGTAGCCATAGGGATGGGCCACCCTCTGGCTGTAGTTTTCAAAGAGCAGCTGGTAGGTCATATTGCGCAACTGCATCTGTCGCGCATAGTCCTCCAGCAGAGGTGTCAGCTCGTCGAGTTTCTCGCTGTCAGTATTGCGATGGCCGCTATCGCGCACCATCACCTGGCTGAGCGTCTTGTCATCACTGTGCAGAAGCTCCTCTGCTGACTTTCCTGAGGCATCCATCCTCCCAAGATAGACATCTATGGAGGTGCGGCTAAGATTCAGTATCTCGCTGATCTTACGCTTGGAAGTGCCCTTGATAAATTCTCGAATTAATAGTCTCAAATCTGTCATTGTCGCTTTCTTGTTTGCCATAATCACCTTGCTTTAGAGTTTTACTTCTGCCGCAAAGATAATCATTTATCGCTCCAGAAAACGACCTCAAATCAGATTTTTTCAGTGGTACATTTCATTCCGATACGGATGGTACATTTCAATCCGATACGAGTGGCACATTTCATTCCGTTGAAGGTGGTACATTTGTTTCCGATACAAGTGGCACATTTATTCCGATACTATCACATGAGTAAAGGGGGCGTTCAATAGAGGGGCTGCAAGTCGGGTGTCAGTCTGCACATAATAGGGAGCCTCTGTAATTTCCGTGATCATCACGTCGGCTGCACCTTCAGCAACAAGTGTAGGTATTTCCTCGTTCTTCTGGTGAACGACTATGTTAGCGTGAGTCAGGTTCTCATTGGCAAACTTCTCATTCAGTCCACCGGGATTCACCATAACTGTCACTTCGGGCTTGTCGATGTCAGCTAATGCCTTGTAGCGGTCTGCCTCTGTTGAGCGGCAAAGAATGGTCTTGCCGTTAGCCAGATAGCCGTCGCTCATTAGCATCGTCTCACATCGTGCATCGGTAATGGTTATCCCGCCAATAGCGAGGTCGAATATCTGAGGCTCTGTAAGTACATCGGCTGTCAATGTAGGCCATGAGGTCTTTTTGAACTCTATATTTACACCCAACCTTTTCGCAATCTCGTTGGCCACCTCAATACCGAAGCCCCAATAAGTTCCATCGGGTTCGCAGAATGATAATGGTCTGTAGTCACCAGTAGTACCAAAGAGGATAGTGCCTCGATCCAGAATCTCCGCAACCTTTCCATCATTTCTCTGCTCTGTAGCGTTATCCTCATTTGAAGAGCATGAAGCAAAGCTGGCCGTTCCGCAAATGGTCAGGACGGCTATGAGCAACCAAATTTTCAATCTTTCTCGTATCATATTAAAGAATAATCTCCATTGTCGTCTTTTGCCATTATATCTCATAATTACTATTAAAACACGCTGCAAAGGTACTCATTTTCCCTTTATTATTCGTATCTTTGCAGCCGAAAATTTAAATAGAATCATTTAACAATGAAACCTGCAAAGATATTTCAGCAGTATGTATGGATTGTGAATACACTGCTTCAGCATAAGCGACTGACACTCGAAGAGATCAGCAGGCTCTGGGAGGAAGATGATGTGATCGACGGCAGTCCGCTCACGCGTACATCGTTCTATCGCCACAGGGATGCCATTCTCAATATGTTCGGCATCATCATCGACTGCGATAAGACGACCTATGAATACTTCATCGCCAACCCAAAGGTGCTCGACAATAATTCCATCGAGCGCTGGATGCTCTCCACACTGACGGTCAACACGGCCCTGTCTGACAGCACTTCGCTAAAAGACCGCATCTTGCTGGAGGATGTGCCGAAGGGCGAGGAGTTCCTGCAGCCCATTATCCATGCCATGAAATCCGGTCACAGACTGCGGATGGGCTACCAGAAGTTCGGCACAGACGGTTATACGAAAACCGTATGCCCCTATGCTGTGAAACGTTGGGAGCAGCGATGGTATATGTTGGCTTTAAACGATGAAAACAACATACGTAAATATGCACTTGACGACCGCATGACCTTGATAGAACAGACTGACGAGACCTTCGAGATGCCGGCGGACTTCTCGCCAGAGGCTTGTTTCTCAGAATATTATGGCGTTACCACAGACGGCACGCCCTTGGCCCATGTCGTTATCCGCACCACCAACTGGGTGCCAGACTATCTGCGCACGCTGCCTTTGCATCACTCGCAGCGCGAGGTGGCCCATACTTCAGACTATACCGACTTTGAGCTCGATATACGTCCTACAAACGATTTTATCAACAAGCTGTTGTCATACGGTCAAAACCTTGTAGTGCTCGAACCAGCCGATCTGCGTCTTAAAATCCGTGAAATATTAGTGGAAAGCCTTAAGAAATACTAATTCCCAAAGGGTGTAACGACTTTTGCAACAACCTCCTTCGTATATTCGCGGCGGATATGCGAAGGCAGGATGCCATGCCTGATGCTGTCGAAATGATTTTTATATTTTAAAACCAAGAAACTAAAAAGAAATCGAAAGATGAAGACAAACATTCATGAATTCAAAGGCGGTTTGGACGCTGCCTTGAGAGAGCTCAGCCACGATTCCGATCGTGTAGAGGAGGAGGGGCGGAAGATCAATGCCTACAAGCGGTTGTTCGAGGCTGCGAAAGAGCATCTCTCGGAGATTGAGGACCTGAAAGAGGAGCTGGACCGGAAGCAGGAAGAGATTGACGACCTGTGTGAGCAACTGGAACAGAAGGATCAAGAGATTGCCGACCTTCGGCAGCAACTGCTGGAGGCAAGGAACCTGCATCTTGAGTCGGAGAAGCAGCAATTGGAGTCGGAGAAGCAGCAATTGGAGACGGAGGTCAAAGCAAAGCCGACGGAAATCCACAACCATTTCGAGCCGGGCTGCAGTGCGCAGGTGTTTAATGACAAGGTGAATGGTAGGTTTACCAGAAAGCCGATTGTAAAGAAGGATAAAAATGATAAGAAAAGATGGAAGAAAATAGTAAGAAAAGTGTTGTAAACCATTTCGAGGCTGGTTCGAACTGCCAGGTGTTTAACGGCAATATTACAGGCTGTGTGTTCGCCATGCCTGGGTCGACGGTTACGCAGCAGCCAAGTGCTCCTGTGCCATCATCTGACGATGGTCAGCCGGATGTGAAAACGCTGGTGGCGTGCGCGGCCAAGGTGCGCGAGTATTTCTGGAGCGACAGTTCGATAGCCTTTATCTTCTGCGTTTGTCGCGACTGCTATAGCTATGTCAACAACATGAGCCAGTTTGAGCGCGACTTCAATTGTCAGGAGGGTCTGCTGTCGAACACGTTCAGGAACAATCCTTTTATGCGTATGCCCGTGAGCAAGTGGGCGCAGAACGGTGCCAAGGACCGTGTGCTGCGACTGGTCGAAGCGTACAAAAATGCCGTTGAGGAGCGGCTGAAAACATAATACCTACAGATAATCCTACAGAACCTACAGGAATACCTACAGGGGTGCATGTCATTGTTTCATGCACCCCTTTTTTATGTCTAATTTTGCACTGTCAACGAACGGAAACGGGGTTTGGCAATCGATCTTTGACATGTTGATACAAAGGACACGGCTGGTAGGCCCGGACGACGGAAAAAGAG
>JAEEGJ010005798.1_pt1 | contig 38080 bp, 15 predicted proteins | sample 8958761 | NCBI WGS metagenome assembly JAEEGJ01 (sample SAMN16246546, study PRJNA631951) | gut metagenome | biome: gut microbiome; feature: rumen; material: RS-attached | host: Bos | place: Iran: Karaj | collected 2018-10
GAATTTCTTCTCTAAATCGTAAATGAAAAGTTTCAATTTTGTACAAGGAGTATTTGTATCTTTGTGCAAAACAATTTGTATTCTTATTTATAAACAAAGAAGTTGCTTATGGTCACCTCTAAAAATTTCTCTATACCCTTTTTTATTTGTGTCTTGATGTTCGCTGTTTTGGTGCCATCATGTTTTGCAGATGACTGGGATCTCGAAAATAACCATAATTTCGATTCCATGACTGACATGCGCGACGGCTGGGTTTATAAGACTGTTCAAATCGGTTCGCAGACGTGGATGGCGGAGAATTTGAGCTTTAAGACGGATGATAGTTTTTGCAATGGCGACAAGGCTATTCATTGTATTAGGTATGGTCGTCTTTATACGTGGAAAGCGGCTATGAATGCGTGCCCTGCGGGATGGCGTTTGCCGACGGAAGCGGATTGGACTTATCTTCTGGATATCGTTGGTGGGCAACCTTTGGCGGGCAAGATGTTAAAGTCCGTAAGCAGTTGGCAAAAACCGAATCGCGGTACGAATGTTTTTGGATTTTCGGCGAATCCTGCAGGTGTGCGATTTGAAGACGGAACTTACAACGATCCAGGCCGTTACGCAATCTTTTGGAGCGCATCGGAAGAAAGTGAAAAAGAGGCGTATGGCTTGTATTTGCAAAACTTCAATGACCGTGCAGATTTGAATAGCAGCGATAAAAAGAACGGTTTTTCTGTACGCTGCGTTAAGGGGAATATCAGACGAGAGACTAGAGACGAAAGACGAGAGGGGAACGCTGTCGTCGGTAATCTCCTCACTGATTCCCGCGATGGACAAACTTATAGGACCGTGCAAATTGGTTCGCAGACCTGGATGGCGGAAAACTTGAATTTCAAAACAGATAGCAGCTTCTGTTACAACGAGGCTGATAGCAACTGCACTAAATACGGTCAACTTTACAAATTGATTGATGTGATGGATAGTGCAGGGCGTTTTTCTTCGAATGGAAAAGGATGTGGATATAGAGAAAAATGCACACCTCGGTATCCTGTGCGTGGCGTTTGTCCTCTAGGCTGGCATGTTCCGACAAAATCTGAATGGGAAGTCCTGTTTGTCGCGGTAGGGGGTATTTTAGATGAACGTGGAGATTATGCAATGGCCGGTAAGTTTCTTAAGGCGAAAAACGGCTGGATTCAGTCTAGCAAGAGAATTGATGAAATTGATGTTGTTGACCGTAAAGGGTATTGGGAAAAGAAAAAGCTAGATAATCCGGTAAGTGTTACGGGTACAGATGACTATGGTTTCTCGGTGCTTCCTGCAGGAATGTGGCGAACCTGGAGAGGGTTTCAATTGGAAGGCGAAAACGTGACTTTTTGGGCTGCGAAAGAGCCTACTTCGTATGAAAATGTAGTGAAATTTCGTTTTGATGACGCAGGAGCTTACTTTTCTAAAGCCAATTTGTATGATGGTTTTTATGTTCGCTGCATAAAGGACTGAAATCATTAATGATTTGGAGCTTGGTATTATGAATAAAAGAAATAATTTATTGACAGTTGTTTGCTTGCTTGTTCTAACTTGTTTTATCCTTTGCGGTTTTGCTGAGAATTTGTCTCCGAGCGGAAAACTTGTCGATTCTCGTGATGGTCAGTCTTATAAAACGGTGCGGATTGGAAACTTGAATTGGATGGCCGAAAATCTCAACTACGAATCGGAAAATAGCTATTGCTTTGATGATAAAGCTATCAACTGCGTGAAGTATGGGCGTCTCTATTTAGGGAAAACTGTGGTGGACGTGTGCCCTGCAGGGTGGCGTTTGCCGACGGAAGCCGAATGGGCAGAACTTATTTCGCTTGCTGGCGGTTCCAAACATGCTGGCAAAAGCCTGAAGTCGAAAAAGGGTTGGCTTTATGGCGGAAATGGCTCTGACGATGTTGGCTTTTCGGCTCTGCCTGCTGGAATCCGATATGAAAACGGCCTTTATGCAAATCGTGAATCCTATGCTGGTTTTTGGAGCTCGTCGGAAGATAAGGGGAGAGATGCTTCTTCTTCGTATGAGTTTTTCAGCATGAATTTGCGTTATTTTGACGACCATGCAAAGCTTGATGGCGAGTATAGGAGGCGTTGGCAATCGGTTCGTTGTGTACAACATTCTCCCGTGTTTTTGGATTCGTCTTTAAAAGAATCTGCAGCTTCGGTGATTAAAGATTCTGTAACGGATTCACGCGATGGCCGTACGTACAAGACCGTGAAAATCGGCAACCAAACTTGGATGGCTGAAAACATGAATTTTGAAACGGAGGGGAGTTATTGCGATGAGAATGGTGCTGACAGCTGTGCGAAATACGGTCGCTTTTATACGTGGAAAGCGGCGATGAATGCATGCCCTGCTGGTTGGCGTTTGCCTGAACAAGCTGAATGGAGTATCCTTATTTCTGCAGCAGGAGGGGTGGATTCGGCTGGCATGGCGCTTAAATCTTCGTCGGGTTGGAAAAAACAAGGTGATGGGCGAGATGTTTTTGGATTCACGGCTCTCCCGGCAGGAGAGTTGAAAATTGATTACAAAAATAAATTGAGATTTGAAGACCAAGGTGAAAGTGCCTCTTTTTGGAGTTCTACAGAGTTGGGCCTAGTTAACGCTTATCGTGGAATGTATTTGAGCCGTTATCATGGGAGTGCCTTTTCCCAGTATTCCGACAAAAAAGATAATTACGGCTATAGTGTTCGTTGCATCAAGGATGATGACGTTGCCCGTACAGCGCAAAGCCAAAAAGAACTCCCCTCTGACGAGAACAACCTCGTTGATTCCCGTGATGGACAAATTTATAAGACTGTAGATATTGGCGATAAAATATGGATGGCGGAAAATCTGAATTACGATACGGAATATAGTGTGTGCTATAAAAATTATGAAAGCTTATGTATGAAGTACGGTCGTCTTTATATGTGGAATGAGGCGAAAGAGGCGTGCCCTGTGGGGTGGCGTTTGCCAACGGAAGCGGATTGGGTAAATCTAATGAGGATGGCGGGTGCGAATGTTTCTGTAGAACAAACTTTAAATTCTATAAAAGGTTGGGATAGAGGTGCTAATGGGTTAGATGTTTTTGGATTCTCGGCATTCCCTACAGGGTATTATGTTCGCGATGAAGACAGGTATAGAGAAAATGGTAGCAGTGCGTATTTTTGGAGTGCTACGGAAATCAATAAAGATAGCTCGTTTGCTGTAAATTTGCATAGTAAATTTTATGAGTATGATATGTTTCATGAATTCAAGAACTATGAGAATAATTTAATTCATAAACTCAAAAAATTTAGCTTTAACGTGCGCTGCGTGAAAGATAAATTGCCGAGCGATAAGCAACAACCGCAAAAAGCGCAAACCATGAAAGATTCTCGCGATGGTCGCACGTACAAAACAGTAAAAATCGGCAAGCAGACTTGGATGGCTGAAAATCTCAATTATAAAACGCAGTCCAGTTTTTGTTATGGCGATTCTAGCAGTTGCGAAAAATACGGACAACTTTATGATTGGCGTTCGCTGTTAAATGCTTGCCCTGCGGGTTGGCGCTTGCCCCGAAAGGCCGACTGGGAAACTCTGATTAACGCTGTGGGTGGTGAAGCTGTGGCTGGCAAAATGCTGAAGGCTTCAAGCGATTGGCATTATTGCGAACGCCAAAAGGGGCACTTTGAAAATGGATTCGGCAGGGATGATTTTGGTTTTTCGGCACTCCCCGCTGGCTATAGAATGAACTATCATGACTATGATGAAAAATTTGGTTTTACGACGTGCTTCCATTCTATAGAAATGGATGGTTCGTCTGATACGGCTGTATGCTTGCCTAGCTGTAACGATAGCATAATTTTGCAAAATAATTTCTCGTTCAATGCGTATAGCATTCGCTGTATCAAAGATGATGAACAAAAAAATGGAGCGAATGCGACTTCTTCTTTTGTACCCCCTTCGAATGTTGTCCGGGGTACCTTTAAAGATCCGCGAGACAAAAAAACGTACAAGACCGTGAAAATTGGTAGCCAAACTTGGATGGCTGAAAATATAAGGTATAAGACTAAAAATAGTAAATGCCAAAATGAATACGACGATAGCCAAAACTGTGCTGAATCAGATCGAATTTATACGTGGTCTGCGGCGTTGAAGGCATGCCCGAGTGGCTGGCATTTGCCGACGGACAAGGATTGGAACACGTTGGTTTCTGCGGTTGGTGGGCGTTTAATCGCAAGTAAAGTACTCAAAACTACAGATTTAGCAGGTAAAACAGACGGAACTACAATTGGCTGGTGTGATTATTGCAATGATGTCGAAGGGAATGGTACGGATGACTATGGCTTTGCGGTACGTCCTATAGGGAATTGGAATGTAGAAGAAGGCTTTTATATGAATGGTTTTTGTGCTGGATTCTGGAATTCTACGAGTGTAAAAGCGGATAGTGCTTCAGTCATGAACATTTGCTGTAATGAACATACAAATATTACCAATGACGATAAAAGAAATATGTACACAGTTCGCTGCGTGAAGGATTAAGGGGGATGGACTATGAGCTATGGGGTCGCACCTACAGTTACTTTTTTATTGCTATTCAAGACTTTACTGGATCCTATCGGCTGACGCCTTCAGGATGACCCCGGAACAAGTCCGGGGCAGGCTCAGAGAACTTCCTACTGTTTACTAACCACCAACCACTAACCACTGTTTACTAATGACTATTGACCAATGACTAATAAACATTTTTCTTCCTTATCTGTTCTCTTCTTGCTTGCGGTTCTTGCTTCAAGCTCTTTTGCGAAGAATTTGTCTGCGGAAAAATACGGCACCATGAAGGATCCGCGTGATGGGCAAATTTACAAGACCGTGAAAATTGGCGATCAAGTGTGGATGGCGGAAAATCTGAATTACGAAACGCGTGATGAAGTTTACAGTATTGATTCTGATTTTTCTGGTTTTTTGACGAATGGATCGCATAAATCTAAGAATATACGTAATAAAAGGTCTAAAAAAGTTACGCTTAAATCAGAGACTAGCTATTGTTATGATAATCGTACTACCAACTGCTTGCGGTACGGACGCCTTTATCCTTGGAGTACTGCTGTGGAGGCTTGCCCTGTGGGGTGGCATTTGCCGGATACTACAGAGTGGAACACTTTGTTTGCAACAGTCGGTGGAATCGAATCTGCTGGAAAGGTACTTAAATTTACAGAAGGTTGGCGGAATGGAGGAAATGGGACAGATGAATATGGATTCTCTGCACTTCCTGTTGGCTTTAGGTATGAATTAGATTCTCAAAGTCCCCCCAATGAATATGCCTCTTTTTGGAGCTCTACGGATGATCCCGAAAAAGGTGCGTATGGAATGTTTTTGAATTATTATAACAATGGTGCAAAATTAGGATTTGATTCGTATGCCATTGCGCGATCACTCCGTTGCTTAAAGGGTGTTAAGTTGTCTTCAAGTTCTTCCGCTATGGCAACGTCTTCTTCGTCTTCGCAAGAAACGAGCGTTGATGCTGATGTATCTGTAGTCACGGAATCTGGAACTATGGTTGATTCTCGTGACGGGCGAACTTACAAGACTTTAAAGGTTGGTTCTTGGACTTGGATGGCTGAAAACTTGAAATATAAAACGTCCGATAGTTATTGCTTTGGCGATAAAGCCGAAAATTGCGAAAAATATGGACGACTCTACACATCGGATGCGATGAAGGATTCTTCTTCTTTAAATGCGGAACAAGGTTTGTGCCCTGTGGGTTGGCATTTGCCATCTCAATGGGAGTGGGAGCGGTTGATTGATGCCGTAGGAGGGGATTCTTTGGCGGGCAAGCGCCTTAAAAAATCGATGGGATGGTTTGGGGATAGTGCCAAAGCCGATGATGATGTGGGTTTCTCTGTGCTTCCTGCTGGCATTAGGTTCAGTGATGGAAGCTATAGCCGTGAAGGCTTATATTCTTTGTTCTGGATATCTGCTACAAATGGAGTATTTTTCAACTACTATAGCCCTAGAACAAAAATGATAGTGGAATTGTCAAAAGTTGGAGCGTCGGTGCGTTGCATCAAAGATATTGCTATAGGGACGCTCGTGGATCATCGTGATGGACAAACTTATAAGACGGTGAAGATTGGCAAGCAGAACTGGATGGCTGAAAATTTGAGATTCAAATCGCCGAATAGTTTTTGCTATAACAATGCGGATAGCAACTGTACCAAATACGGACGCCTTTATTTGTGGACGGCTGCGTTAGATAGCGTTCGCTTGTATAAAGATGATGATGAAGATTGCGGCTATTGCAAACCTTGTCCTCCGAAGTTCCCGTTACGTGGCGTTTGCCCTAAGGGGTGGCATATACCAACGGAAACGGAATGGATGACTTTATTGGAAACGGTAGAGAAAGGAACGTCATCAGGGGTGGCTTTGAAGTCTGAGACTGGTTGGACTAAGTGCGGCTATGGTCATAGATTTTTTGAAAGGGTTTGTAGCAGTGGTGGAAATGGTTATGATTATTTTGGCTTTTCTGCACTTCCAGCGGGACGATGGAATAAGGATGGCGGCAAGGGTGTAGGTGAATCGGCAATGTTCTGGAGCTCTACGGGTTACTACAAGAGTGCTCCGAACTATATGAGTCTTAGTGCAGAAAAGGAAAAAGCCGATGTTAGTTACTGTTCCGGGAGCGATTATAAAAATGATGGATTATCGGTCCGCTGCATTCAGGATGAAGTTGAAAGTAGAGACCTCGGCGCACTCCAAACGAAAGAAGAAAAACGAGAGAGTAAACCATCAGCTCAACCAACGGTAGCAAAAAATGATGGTCGCGGAATAAATTATGGAACACTCAAAGATTCCCGTGACGGACAAACGTATAGGACCGTGACGATTGGGGAACAGACCTGGATGGCGGAAAATCTCAAGTATAAAACACAATTCAGTACTTGTCATAAAGACCCGGATAGTTGTGCAAAATATGGTCGCCTTTATGAATGGGGCGAGGCGTATAACGCTTGCCCTGCGGATTGGCATTTGCCGACTGAAGATGAATGGAATACCTTGTTTGCAACGCTTGGGGTGGAACGTCGAAAGTATGATGGATTCATAGGGGCGGGAGAAAAGCTCAAGTCCAAAGAGGGCTGGCTTGGCAATGGAAACGGTACGGATGAATATGGTTTTTCTGCATTGCCCGCGGGTCAATCCAATTATTATTCTGAGGTATTTAATAGACCGAATACTCATAAGGGTGTGGGAACGAGCGCTTATTTTTGGTCTGTTGATGTGGATCCCAGTTTCAGTAATTCCTTTTTAACGATGGAAAGTGGTACCAAACGTGCTTTTTATATGTCTGGAAGTGATCGCAATGCAATCTCTGTTCGTTGCATAAAGAATAAGCCTCTGCAAAATAAAACCTATTCTGCAATGGTTCCTGTGTCGAGCGTCGTTAAGGATTCTCTTATTGACGATCGTGATGGTCAAGTTTACAAAACCGTAAAAATTGGTTCACAGACTTGGATGGCTCAAAACCTGAACTATGAAACAAATGACAGCCGTTGCTACAAAAATGATTACCACAACTGCTCTAAATATGGCCGTTTTTACACATGGAATGATGCTGTGAAAGCGTGCCCTGCAGGCTGGCATCTGCCTGATACAACCGAATGGAATACTTTATTTGCTTCAGTGGGTGGACGCCTTACGGCCAGTAAATTTTTGAAATCTAAAAGCGGTTGGGAAACATGCAAAAACTGGTGCTGGGCGAATGGTAATGGCTCAGATGATTATGGTTTTTCAGTACTTCCTGTTGATGGTTGGGGTTATAATCACGAATTTGGTTCCGAAGGAAGAAAGGCTGAATTCTGGACTGCTTCAGTAAAAGATCGTGATGCGTATTACATATACCTAGTGGCATCCTATAGCTATACGATTTACTTTAACAGAAATTTCAATTACTATGGGCGTTCAGTCCGTTGCGTTAAAGATTCTGATTAGATAGGTGTGGAATATGAATAAAAGTTTTTTTTCTATTGTTAGTGCAATTTTGTTCTTAATTCTTGTCGCTTGTGGCGGTACGAAACCTGAATCTTATGAAGTAAATGCAACGTCTAGTAATGAATCTGCTGATTCTACAGCGGATTCCGGTATGCACATGATGGACCCACGTGATGGTCAAATTTATAAGACCGTAGCGATCGGTTCTCAAACCTGGATGGCTGAGAACTTGAATTATGAAATGGCGAATAGTACATGCTATGACAACTTTGTAAGTAATTGCTATAAAAATGGCCGTCTCTATGCTTGGAAGGCTGCGCTTGAATCTTGCCCTGAGGGATGGCATTTGCCGACACAATCGGATTGGCATGAGCTTTTTTCTGCTCTTGGTGGGAAAGTTACTGCGGCCATAGCGCTTAAGTTACCGAAAAATTGGGGAATGGACTCGTATGGGCATAATAGGGCGACGAATGCTTCTGGCTTTTCTGCACTTCAAAGTGGGTATGAAAAAGATAATGGGGAGTTTAGTTCCGTTGGAGAAGCTTTTTTCTGGAGTTCTGATTATTACAATGATAGCCTAGCGTATTTCATGGGATTAAGAAGCGAAAGTGATGAAGCGTTCTTGCTTGGAGAAAATAAGGGCAATAAGTATTCTGTTCGTTGCCTTAAAGATGATTCTTTAGTTAAAAATGAATTTATCGGAAAGAAAACTCTGCCTATCGGCGAAACGAGTAATCAAATGGTCGATGTTCGCGATGGAAATGTTTACAAGATTGTGACTTATGGTAAACAGACTTGGATGGCGGAGGATTTGGCTTATAAGGCCGAATACGATGATAATTGCATGAGATTCTATTGCCGAAATATTGGATATTATACATGGAAAACTGCGATGGGGGATGCGTACACTCAAAAGAACAGGACGGGAATCGTGCGTGGAATTTGCCCCATTGGTTGGCATTTGCCGGATACGACCGAATGGAATACTCTGATTTCTGTTTTAGGTGGTGAAAATGCGGTGTTTGATGTTCTTGAATCGACATCTGGTAATGGATTCTCCATGGTTGCTAATGATTATGAAATAATATGTGCTGAAGATGGCTCTGAGAGTATATGCGGAAAAACTGCAGCTTTTTGGAGTTCCGACAATGATAGTGATGATGATTATGCTTATGGAATACGTCTTGAAGTTTATTCGAAAGAAAAAAAAGAAGTGGGGATTGATTACGTACGTAAACGTAATGATATACCGATTCGTTGCGTGAAGGATGAGTCTGCACGGGAAAATGCATTCCCTGTTGAATTGCAGAAAAATACGGAAGGAATTGAAAAAGCGACCATTATGGATTCTGTTGTTGATGCCCGTGATGGTAAGACGTATAGAACAACTAAAATTGGCAACCAAGTTTGGATGGCCGAAAATCTCAATTACAAGACAGCCGGTAGTTTTTGCTATCATGACTCTACTCAATATTGCGAACTGTATGGCCGTTTTTACACTTGGGCTTCGGCTATGGACAGTGTGGGTGCTTTTAGCGTAAATGGTAAGGGATGTGGTTCAGGAACGTCTTGTCCCCCGAATTTCCCGGTTCGTGGAGTTTGTCCTGAAGGTTTTCATTTGCCGACTCTGACAGAATGGAAGAACTTGGTGGCTACGGCTGGTGGCGAATATGATGCGGCATCAAAACTCATGTCTGCCAAGAAATGGGAAAAAGGTTTTGATTGGGTGGCGGAAGGAACGGATGATTATGGCTTTTCTGCATACCCGAGTTGCAATATGGAATATGATGGCACAAGCGGATTTTGCAACCCACCGGTAAATTATTGGAGTTCTATAGAAAGTAGTACAGACAAGGCGTATCACATGTCTCTCCAACATTCGAATAATTACAATGGCAAAGGTATTCAATTTAGCGGTATTGAAAAGCATTATGCATTCACCGTCCGCTGCGTGAAGGATTAAGGGGGATGGGCTATGAGCTATGGGGTCGCACCTACGGTGCTTTGAGGTATGAGCTATGAGGTCGCGTTATGCATAAATGTACTCCCGTTTTAATTTTCTTGTGGCTTTTTGCGTTGGCGACGTTTGTGGCATGCGGTGGTACTCATGGCGTTTCCGATGATGAATATGATGTGTTTGTTTACGGATTGATGACGGATTCGCGTGACGGTCAAGTTTACAAGACGGTGAAAATCGGTTCGCAGATTTGGATGGCTGAAAACTTGAATTATGAATTGCCCGAAAGCTTCTGCCATGAAGAAAATCCGAATAGCTGCATTAAATACGGTCGCCTTTACAAATGGGAATCTGCAATGGATGCGTGCCCTGATGGCTGGCACTTGCCAACGCGTGCGGAATGGGATTCGTTGATTTCTGTTGTGGGTGGCCGGTCCGTTGCCGGGAAAATGCTTAAATCTACGGATGGCTGGATATACAACGGCAATGGTAGCGATGATTATGGATTTTCGGCACTCCCTGCGGGACTTATGTTCCAAAGGACGGGCTACACGAAATTATTCAACAATGAAGACCGTGATGCATTTTTTTGGAACGCTTCTGAATTTGATTACAAAAATGCTTATGTTGCTTTTTTTCATTATTATAGCGATAGCGTTGATTTAGCCTATGTCTCTAAAGACCATGAATTTGCGGTTCGCTGCGTTTATGGAAATCCGCCAGATGATTCCAAGGTATCTAAAGGAACGTTCTTCGATACTCGTGATTTCCGGACTTACAAGACGGTAACGATTGGTTCTCAGATTTGGATGGCGGAAAACTTGAACTATGAAACGGAAAATAGTTCTTGCTATGGCAACAATCCTCGAAACTGCACCAAGTATGGAAGGCTTTATACGTGGTCTGCGGCGAAAAATGCGTGTCCTATGGGTTGGCATTTGCCGAGCGAAGATGAATGGGATTCCTTACGTAAAACTGTTGGAGAACCTTTTGATAGAAAGCTTATGTCAACGAAGAACTGGTTTGATTATAAAAATGGAACGGATGATTTTGGTTTTTCTGCGCTCCCTGCAGGTTATTGTAATTCGACAAGTAAAAATGGATGTGGATATGGCGGAATGGATCGTGAAACTCATTTCTGGAGTTCGACCGAGAAAGGTGACAAATCGTACGCATGTAACATTATGCTAGATTATTATAATAGTTGTAATTATTGTAATCCGAACGTTCAGTATTCCGTGCGTTGTGTCAAGAATGAAGTTCCGACAACATCATCTATACCGAAATCGTTGTCTATTAACAGCTCGACATCTACTACAACGTCTTTGTTTGGCCATTCTTCGTCGAGCGTGTATGTTCAACGGAAATTGAAAAAAAGTTCCTCGAGTACGATGCTAACAGTGAACGCTTCATCATCTTCGCGGTATTTTATTTTCCCATCAACAGTTGTTAGAGGTACATTAAACGATTCCCGTGATGGGAAAAAATATAAGACGGTCGCCATCGGCTCGCAAATTTGGATGGCCGAAAACTTGAATTATGAAATGGAATCGAGTTCCTGTTATCATAATTTAGATGATAATTGTACAAACTATGGTCGTCTTTATGCATGGAAGTCAGCGATAAAAGCATGCCCCGTAGGCTGGCATTTGCCAACGCAAGCAGAATGGGATTCTTTATTTGTTGCTGTGGGCGGAACTGAAATTGCTGGCCAAAAACTCAAGAAATTAGGACCTGAAGGTCCTGGATATTTTGAATACGTGGAAGAATATGAAGATTCTGATGATTACGGATTTTCTGTACTTTTGGCGGGTGCGGAAAGTGGTGACGGTGAATATTCTTATTATTTTGATTTGCTTAGAAATGCGTATTTTTGGAGTTCTACGGAAGCGGATGAGAATCATGTCTCTCGAGTAAACTTTAGACAAAATATTGCATCCGTTCAGCATGGCAACAGCTTTAAAAAGTATAAGTACTCCGTGCGTTGTTTGAAAGATGAAAAATTAGACGAGAATCGAGGTTTGACTCGCTCCCATGCCAAGGCCAAAGATAAAAGAGAACCGGTAGATAAAGGTAGAGATTCTTCAATCGTTTTTTTCGAAAATGCGAATCTCTTTAATGCAATTGGCTCCATGACGGATTCTCGTGACGGACAAACTTATAGAACGGTTACTTTTGGCGACCAAACCTGGATGGCCGAGAATCTGAATTACGAGTCGGAGTTTAGTTATTGCTACCATGACAGTTTGATTTATTGTGAAAAATTTGGCCGTCTTTACAAATGGGACGGGGCTATAGATGCGTGCCCGGCTGGTTATCATTTGCCAACGAAGGAAGATTGGGAAAAACTGGTTTCGTCTATGGGAGGCAGTATTGTTGCGGGCAAAATGCTTAAATCTATGAGTGGTTGGAATGGTGTTTGCAAAGGAACTGTCGATTACGGTTTTTCTGCACTTCCTGTTGATGCTAAAGATTCGACTGGAAAATTTGATAAAACTACATTTTGGAGTTCTTCAGAGTCCTTTTACAATACTTCTAACCTTGTATATATGTTGTCTATAATCTGTGGTGATGCTGCTTCTATAGAAAAAAATTCAATGCGTGGCAAATATCCAGTCCGTTGCTTGAAAGGTGAATTAAAACAAGAGAAACGGAAAAAACAAAGAGAGGAGGGATTCTTCAGGGATTCTCGTGACGGACAAATTTACAGGACTGTAAAAATTGGGGAACAGACTTGGATGGCGGAAAATTTGAATTACAAAATGGATAGTAGTAACTGTATTCACAATGATGATGTTTTCTGTACTAAATATGGACGAGAATACACATGGACGGCTGCAATGAAATCTTGCCCTGCGGGGTATCATTTGCCAACGCGTGCCGAATGGGAAACGTTGATAACAACTGTGGGTGGGGTCGATTCTGCAAGAACTCTTATGGCGACAACAAATTGGGATTGGATATTCATGAGAAGTGGAATAGTTGGTTCCGATGAATATGGCTTTTCTGCACTTCCTGGTGAGAGTGATTTAAGTGTAGAATTTTGGAGTTCGACTGAGAAAGGTTCTTATTATGCGGATGCAATGGTTATCTCCTGTGAAATGGAATCTCATAATTGGTGCTTCGCGCAATGCTCGTATATAAGTGACGACTCCAAGAGCAGTCCGCATCATGTTCGCTGTATCAAGGGAGAAATGCCTCAATCGACTAGTTCCGGAAAATCTTGCTGCTCTGTAGATGCCTGTTATTCTAGTAGAATGCGACCTCGTTATAACCGTCCTGAAAATTTAGTTGATTTAGAAGATTTAATAGATGAGGAGTAGCATGCTGTGAATAAAGTTTCTTCGCTTTATATTGTTTATTTGTTCGTCTTTGCTGCTGTTGTTCCCTGCAATGCCGCTGAAAAACGTGGTAAGCTTTTGACTGATTCGCGTGATGGCCAAGCTTATATGACGATGAAAATCGGCAATCAAGTGTGGATGGCAGAAAACCTCAATTACGAAATAGCGGACAGCTATTGCTATGACGATCGTACAAGCAATTGCTCGAAATATGGCCGCCTCTATACCTGGGATGCGGCAATGAAGGCTTGTCCATTGGGGTGGCATTTGCCGACTCAGAATGAATGGAAAACGTTGTTTGCGATGGCTGGCGGCGAAAATACGGCAGGCTATCTTCTCAAATCAAAAAAAGATTGGGAACCTGAATCTTGGATCAAAAGCGGGTCTGATCCGTTTGGTTTTTTGGTACTTCCGGCAGGAATCCGGAGCGATAGCGGAACTTATTTTTCAGAACATCGTTATGCGGCATTCTGGAGTTCTGAAGATGTAGTTTCATCGATGGCTTATAACGTACAATTTAATTCTGATTCTATGAATGTTTCTTTATATGTGGCAATGAAAAAGAATGGCTATTCTGTTCGGTGCGTCAAAGGAAATGTTGAACGAAAAAAAGAAAATAAGAGCGAAAAACCTCATTCCATGACAGATTCTCGTAATGAAATGACTGATCCTCGTGATGGAAAGACTTATAGAATTGTGACGATTGGTGAACAAGTGTGGATGGCTGAAAATCTCAATTACAAAACCGAGAATAGTGACTGCTTTGGCAAAAAATTGGGCAATTGTCTTAAATATGGGCAACATTACACATGGGATGATGCTCAAATGGCGTGCCCTGCCGGGTGGCATTTGCCGACGCTGACAGAATGGAACATTTTGATTAACGCTGTAGGGGGATTGTCTGTTGCTGGCAAAGTTCTCAAGGCTCAAATGGGGTGGAGTAATGGTGGCGATGGTACAAATGATTTTGGTTTTACCGCTTTTCCTGCGGGGCGTATGGACCTCGACGGAGACTTTTTTGAAGGTGTAAAAGCATTTTTCTGGAGTGCGCCGGAAGATGGCTCCGATGCCGTGTATTATATGGGACTGCAAGTAAGCGATGTCGCTTACATAACTTACGATATCAAGGACGATAAGTTCTCGGTTCGATGCATTAAAGATAACGAAAAAGGAAATTGATTGTTTTGACAACCCACTAAATACTTCTTTGACAACCAATGAACAACAACCGTCTTCTATCTTTTGCTTGTGCGTCTTTCGCTTTCATCTTGGCTTCTGCAATGCTTGATGCGTGCAGCTCCGCTAGAAATATGTCGTCGGATTCCGTCGTTGCCATCCCGGCCTTAGATTCTGCTGCCTGCACTGCCGACACTGCCAGCACTGAGCAAAGCCGAAGTGAGCAAAGCAGGAGCATGCCGGAATCAGATTCTTCCGCTGTCATCCCGGACCCCGTTCCGGGATTGGCTTCCGCAGATTTTTTCCGCGACATTCGCGACGGTCAGGTTTACAAGACGGTGACTATTGGCGATCAAGTCTGGATAGCAAAAAACTTGAACTACGAAATGGCCGGTAGCTATTGCTATAGCAATAACGCGAGTAATTGCATGAGATATGGCCGCCTTTATACTTGGAATGCGGCAATGAATGCGTGCCCCGATGGCTGGCATTTGCCGACGTATGATGAATTGGTCTCGTTGATAGAAAATGCAAGTGGACAATTTTTGGCGGGAGGTGTGCTCAAGTCTAGGGATGGCTGGAAAAGATGCCGTCAGTGCGATGTTGCTGATGATATGTACAGCTTTTCAGCATTCCCCACTGGTATCATGAACGAAGACGGTTCTTTCGATAAAATATTTGAATATGGCTTTTTATGGAGTGCTACAGAAACCGAGTCTAACCAAATTCCATACATGGGTTTTGCGAATATTTCTAGTGTCGCGATGCTGCTTTTGGGGGATAAAAATAAAGGGCTTTCCGTTCGTTGTGTTAAGGGAACTCCTTCAAAATCTGAGGGGCCCTTAAAAATGAATGACTTGGATCGACCGGGAATTAAATTTTACGACCTCCCTTTGACGGCGAATACTCCTACATTGAATGACGAAGAATCGAAAATATGGCTAGACGAATTGTAATGCTTATCCTTTATGCTGTTGTGCTTGTGACTCTCGCTGCGTGTGGTGCTTCTCGTAATGAAGTTAAAGTTGATTCTTGTGCCGCTGGTGGTGAACTGTGTCTAGCTGAATCTACGGAAATGCTTGTCGATCCTCGTGACGGACAAATTTACAAGACCGTGAAAATCGGCAACCAAATCTGGATGGCGGAAAATCTAAATTACGAAACTACAAGAATTAGAAAAGGCTATGTATATTGTGGTGAAGATTGTGATTTTGTTGCTGTGATGGGTACGAGTTTCTGCTATGATGACCACTTCAGTAACTGTGCTAAATATGGCCGTCTTTACATGTGGAACGCTGCAAAGGATGCATGCCCTGAGGGCTGGCACTTGCCCGATACTACCGAATGGAAAACTTTGTTTGCAACTGTTGGCGGAATGTCTGTAGCAGGCAATGTCCTAAAATCTACTTACGATTGGAGCTATGGCGGCCAAGGAACAGATAAGTATGTTTTTTCGATTTTACCCTCTGGAGCGATTCGCCTTGATGAATATCTTTATGGAGTGCCTATCGTTAATTATGATAAATATAGGACCGATAGGAATATTCCTTATGATTTTTTCGCAAAGAATGAATATGCCGCTTTTTGGAGTTCTATAGAGAAAAACAAAGATAATGCTTATAGTGTTACTTTGTCATATTACAGAGATGATGTGGGATTAGAGGGCGATTACAAAGGAAGTGGTTTTTCGGTTCGCTGTGTTAAAAATGATCAATCTTTTGAACAGCAAAATTCCTCGTCAAGCTTGAAAACAGTGATGAAAAATGCAGAATCCTCTTCTGCAACTTCGTCCCCGTCTGTGAATTTCCCTCCTTCGAATGTCCTTGAAGGAATACTTACGGATAAACGCGATGGCCGAAAATACAAAACAGTGACTTTTTCTTGGAATACTTGGATGGCCGAAAATCTGAATTATGATACTTTGGGTAGCTATTGCTATGGAGATGATTCTAATAAATGTGAAAAGTACGGTCGCCTTTATACATGGAATACTGCGATGAATGCGTGCCCTGCGGGGTCACATTTGCCGAGAATAGGTGAATGGAGGAGTTTGTTTAATGATGTGGGTTGGCCAGATGATGAAATTGTGCTTACTCCTAGTGGTACGGAGATTGTTTATGGAGTGAATGATTCGTCCTTGGTGGGTAAGGTTTTAAAATCAAGATCGGGATGGTATGGTGGTGGCAATGGAACGGACGATTATGGATTTTCCATTCGCCCTGCTGGCTTTAGATATGGTGGTAATGGGGTTTATAGTGCTGAGGGAATTTATTCAATTTTTTGGAGCGATACCCTTTTTAAAAATAAAAAAGACGCGTATGCAGTGAATTTGAGTTACTACCATGATAAGGCCGATATGTATAAAGAATCAAAGGATATGGGATTGTCTGTCCGTTGTGTTCTTGACGAAAGGCAGGTTGCAAAAGTTGTTTCGCCTTCAGATGTTATCAAGGGTACGCTTGTTGATTCTCGCGATGGACGCAAATACAATACGGTCACAATTGGCACGCAAACTTGGATGGCCGAAAATTTGAACTACGCAACGGCCAATAGCTACTGTTTCAACAATGATCCTGATAAGTGTGCTGCCTACGGTCGCTTTTATACTTGGGCCGCGGCGATGGATAGTGCTGGCGTTTTTGGCGTGAATGGCGAGGGGTGCGGTTATAAATCAACTTGCAATCCGCTTTGGATTTACCCTGTGCAAGGAGTTTGCCCTGTGGGTTTTCATTTGCCAACAACATATGAATGGAAAATCTTATTTTCTGCGGTGGGTGGAAAAATATCTGCCGGAAAAATGCTCAAATCGACGATGGGTTGGGAAACGAATGGTACGGACGATTATGGATTTTCTGCTATTCCTGTGGGGCGTTCGTCTTTTGAAAGCGGATTTTATTTCGAGGATTCTGTTGCAATTTTTTGGAGTGTTGATGACCATGGTGGTACGAATTCTGTGAGTTTGGATAACGATGAGGATGCTCATATCAATAGAGATGATGCTCGTAATCGGTATTCTGTTCGTTGCGTCAAAAATGAAAATTCAAAGTCGGGGTTTGTTCACCCTTCGAGCGTTGTGAAAGATAGCGTTATCGATTCCCGTGACGGACGAATTTATAAAACGGTCACCATCGGTTTGCAGACATGGATGGCAGAGAATTTGAGTTACGATGTGCAGGGGAGTTATTGTTATCACGATAGCGTTGATAACTGTTCTAAATACGGTCGCTTTTATCCATGGGCTATTGCTAAAGATGTTTGCCCTGCCGGTTTTCATTTGCCGTCAAAAGAGGAATGGGAAACGTTGATTAAGTCTGCTGGCGGAGAAGAGTATGCTTATACATTGCTTAAATCTAGAAATAGAACGTTTGAAGAAAATTCTTTTTTGTGTGGAAGAATTGTTGATGGTAGAGATGATTATGGGTTCTCTGTCCTTCCTCTCGGAAGTAGGTCTAATGATGGGATTTTTGTAGGAAATAATACTTGTTCTGGTAATGCCCATTTTTGGAGTTCTACAGAAAGTGAAAGTCGCGATTCCGCATATTTTATGGATTTTAATCGTGATTCTGAAACTTATTCAGTAGGAAATTTTGTTCAATTTGAAAATGTTCTTCGAGCACGTTTGAAACAACGAGATAAAAATTATGCCATGCCAGTCCGCTGCGTGAAGGATTAAGGGGTTTGGGCATGGGCTCTTGGGGTATGGGGTCGCTTGCTACATTGATGAGCTGGTTGGTGAGCCTGTCGAACCATGAGCTATGGGCAAAAGTAAAAAGAAACGCATCTGCAAAAAGATCCGCATAAGAGGATTCTGGAACTACAGTTACTTTTTTATTGCTATTCAAGACTTTACTGGATCCTATCGGCTGACGCCTCCAGGATGACGATCCCAACTTCCTACTGTTTACTAACCACTAACCACTAACCACTAACCACTAACCACTAACCACTAACCACCAACCACTAACCACCAACCACTAACCACTAACCACTAATCACTAACCACTAATCACTAACCACTAATCACTGACCTCTGACCACTGACCTCTGATCTCTATTTTCCAGCCACTTCTTATTTTGTATATTACCTTTATAAACGAACGACGTATTTATGCATAAATTTATCTCTACTTTTGTTTTCATGTTGCCTTTTGCGTTGGCGATGCTTGTCGCTAGCAGCTATGCCCAAAATATGTCGTCGGATCTTTCGGCAGTCACGACCCCAGTGCCAGAATCAGATTCGTTGTCTTGGCACTCTGACAGCTTCAGAGAAGCTATGAAATTTGTAACCGACCCTCGTGACGGGCGGCGTTACAAGATTGTGCAAATCGGTTCGCAAACTTGGATGGCTGAAAATCTGAACTACGCGACACCAAACAGCTATTGTTATAAGGATGTTTCCGATAGTTGTACTAAATACGGTCGCCTTTATACTTGGGCTGCTGCGATGGATAGTGCTGAAATTTTACGTATAAGTGGCTATGAATGTGGTTATGATAGAGAATGTGCTTTGACAAAACAAGTGCAAGGTGTATGCCCTGATGGCTGGCATTTGCCGATGCAAACGGATTGGCTTGACTTGATTAAAGAAGTGGGCGGCGCATCTAAAGCGAATAAAGTTCTCAAATCGAAAACGGGTTGGCTTGGCATCGGTAATGGAACCGATGATTACGGTTTTTCGGCACTCCCTGCTGGAGACATGGATTTGGACAATCGTTTCCTCATTGGCAATGATGGCGTTTTTTGGAGTTCAACGGAATGCGGAATTTTTGATGCCTATTACATGGGCTTGGAACATAATAAAGTCGATGTTAAAAGAATCTCGAAAGCACGAGGCTTTTCTGTGCGTTGCATAAAGAATGTAGATGGTGGAGAACGTGGACGTCTTCCTTTGTCTTTCCGATCGAATCCTTATAGTGTGCACAAAAAAGGAAGGAAATATTGGCATACGCCTGTTCAGCCGGACAGCGTTATTGTAGGTTCGTTTAAGGATTCCCGTGATGGACAAACTTACGGAACTGTGACAATTGGCTCGCAGGTTTGGATGTCTGAAAATCTGAATTACGACATCGGGGATAGTTATTGTTCCGACAAGGATAACAGTTGCTATAAATCTCGAGGATGTTGCTATAAATGGGAAGACGCTAACGATGTCTGTCCTGTGGGTTGGCGCTTGCCGACAGAAGCGGATTGGGATACGCTGTTTGAATCTGTGGGAGGAAAAAAAAGGGCAAGTTATGTGCTTCGGTCTATGAATGGGTGGGAGACTGATGGATGGTTTGATGGAAGGTTTGGTTCTAGTAATGGCTCGGATGATTATGGTTTTACGATGATTCCTACTTTTGATTCCGAAGCGAAGTTTTGGATTTCATCCGAACGCTATTTTATAAAATTTTCCAATTGTGATAGTATAGATAAAGGAAAAGCTGAAAACGAAAAAGTCTCTGTGCGCTGCATCAAAGGGAATGGTTCTTCTCGCCCGAAATCTAAAATACGCCGCAAAAAGAAGGCTCGATCTTCGGCGGATTTCCCTCCTTCGAAAGTTGTTAAGGATACCTTTGTTGATTTTCGCGATGGACAAACTTACAAAACGGTAACTATCGGCAAACAGACTTGGTTCGCGCAGAACTTGAACTATATAACACCTGATAGCTACTGTTATGAAGATAATGTAAACAACTGTGCTAAATATGGACGACTCTACAAAAAAGAAATCGCGAAAAATGCTTGTCCGAACGGTTGGCATTTGTCAACGACAGATGAATGGAAGTCGTTGGTGAATGCTGTAGGCGGCTCGTCGGTGGCGAGGTTAAAACTTAAGGCTACCGAAGGATGGTATAATAACAATGGAACGGACGATTATGGTTTCTCGGTGCTTCCAGCGGGTAAACGGGATGGAGGGGGCGGCTATGATGGGGAGAGTATTGAATCATTTTTTATTACTTGCTGTTATGATGATGTGAAATTCGATTATGTCTATACCTATGACATATTTAACAGTCCCTATAGCCGCTTCTATGACGGAGGGAATGCGTATTCTGTTCGTTGCGTAAAGAATAATGGTGAAACCATAGAATCGTCTTCGTCGAAAGCTCCAGCTTCTTCAAGTTCTAAACATTAAATAATCGACTCGTTCACGGATTTTTGAAAATGAAAAATATTATTCTGAAATATCTTGTTTGTTGCCTAGCTTTCGTGATGCTTGTCGCTTGCGGCTCTGTAAGGAAAGATCTGTCTGGAGAGGCCTCTTCGCCTGCTGAAAAAGAAATCGAACTTGATGGATATTTGATGGATGTTCGCGACGGTCACATTTACAGAACTGTTAAAATTGGCGACCAAATTTGGATGGCTGAAAATCTGAATTACAATGTGAAAGGTAGTGAGTGCCTAGATGGCAATGATAGCAATTGCGTTAAATATGGTCGTCTTTATTCGTGGTATGAGGCGACGGATTGTTTTGAGGGACACTGTAATTTGACTTATCCTGTGCAAGGGGCTTGTCCTGAAGGCTTTCATTTGCCAACAATAGACGAGTGGAAAGCTCTTTTATCCGTAACGCATGTGGATTCAATGAGCGCTCCTCTTAAATCTAGGGTGGGCTGGAAGGATTTCGTATGTGATTTTGATGATTATTGTGTAATGGCCGAAGTGGGCGGGACGGATGATTATGGTTTTGCTGTACTTCCATCTAATGGTTGGTTCTATGGTGCGGATTTTTGGAGCTCTTCTGATATTTTTTATCAGATTAAAGCTTATAGTTTGCATATAGACGATCGTATTTTCGTTAGTGGATCAATGATGTTTCAATCGCTTTCTATTCGCTGTGTTAAAGACGACTCTTGGAGCAACTCGACAAGGCCCAAGATTGGTTCCATGACAGATCCGCGTGATGGTCAAACGTACAGGACGGTGCGTATTGGCTCGCAGACTTGGATGGCTGAAAACTTGAACTATGAGACTGAAGACAGTTATTGCTGGTGGGGATGGAGTGATTCCGTTTGTACCGAATATGGACAAGGCCCTTGTATCAAATATGGACGTATTTACTCGTGGAACGATGCGAAGAATGCGTGTCCGTCGGGGTGGCGTTTGCCGACTCCGATGGAGTGGTATGCCTTGTTTTCTGAGGTGGGGGGGCTACAGGCGGCGAGTAGGACTCTTAAATCTACATCAGGTTGGATCGATGGTGAAAATGGTACGGATGATTTTGGATTTACAGTAATGGCTACGCCAAGAACGTACCGTGGAACCGATGCGATTCTTTCGGATAATTATGACGTTGCTGCGAGTTTTTGGACTTCTGCGGAACTTGATTCCGGTCGTGCGTATAAAGTGTGTTTTGATGAAGATATGGTGAATGTTGATTCTAAGACCGCTTTGGAATCTTCAATTCGCTGCGTTAAAGACGAACAAGTGCGTAATGTTGTCACCCCGGCTACAATGCAGGAGTCAGATTCAAACCGAGTATTGCCCAAGAGTCATTTGGCAGGGGTCAAGCTTGATTCCATGACCGACTCTCGTGATGGTCAAAAGTACAGAACAGTGCGTATTGGATCGCAGACTTGGATGGCAGAAAATTTAAATTTCGAAACGGAGGACAGCTACTGCTATGGAAATGATTCGAGTAAATGTGCTAAATACGGTCGTTATTATAAAGGAAATATAGCGATGGAAATTTGTCCTGTAGGTTGGCACTTGCCCACGCTAATGGAATGGGAACAGCTTTTCTTCGCTGTCGGAGGACAATTCACGGCAGGTAACAAGCTGAGATCCTCCGCTGGCTGGAATGATGGTAAAAATGGTACGGACGATTACGGCTTTTCCGCATATCCTATGGGTTATTTAATAAGTGAAGAAAAAATTTTCGGTGCGGTTTCTAGTGCGAGTTTTTGGAGCTATACTGTAGTTGGAGATAAATTAGTGCATTTTGTGAAGTTTAATGCTGATGATGGAAATGTTTTCGTGAACGGCTACGAGGCTGAAGTAATAAAAAATTATGCGTTATCAGTCCGCTGCGTGAAGAATTGATGAATGCCTCATTCTTTCGATTGACACACTTTTTCTTTAATATTTATTTGAAATCTTGTGCTATAAGTATTTATATTGTTTTTATAAATAAAGAATATGCTTATGAACAAACGTATCGCCTTTTTGCCTTTGATTTGTGTTATGTTGATCGCGGTTTTTGTCCCGTGCTGTTTTGCAAATGAACCTTCTTTGCAAGGAACACTCGTTGACCCTCGCGATGGTCATAATTACAAGACTGTGAAAATCGGCGAACAGACGTGGATGGCCGAGAACCTGAATTATGAAATGGAAAATACCTACTGCTATGAAAATCTTGACAGCAATTGCATTAAATATGGTCGTCTTTACGCGTTGTCGTCCGTGCAAGAGGCTTGTCCGGCAGGCTGGCATGTGCCAACGCAAGTGGAATGGAGTATCTTGATTGATTTGGCTGGTGGACCGTTATTGGCGGGCAAAAAACTCAAATCAAAAAAGGATTGGCTTAATGGCGGCAATGGTTCGGATGAATTGAACTTTTCAGCATATCCTGCTGGAATTCAGGTAATAGAGGACGATTTTTTCGAAAAAGTTTTTTGCAGTGGAATGGGGCGTAATGCAGCTTTTTGGAGTACTGGAACTGAAAAATTTTGGAGAGCTGGAGTTGATAATTATGGCTTGTATTTGTACTACTATAATGATAGAGCCTCTTTAGTTCGTGAACCCTTGAAGTATGAAGGGCATTCCAAAGATAGGCTTTCTATACGGTGTATTAAGGATGATTCACCGAAATCCAGTAGTTCTACAGCTCGTATGAACTCTTCGTCCGCTTTTTCTGTTTTTATGAATCCAATTATTCCGATTATTCGGTCTGCCCGCGACACTCTTGGAGATAGTCTCCTTATTGACTTTCGTGATGGACAGGCTTATAAAGTTGTGACTATTGGCGAACAAACTTGGATGGCCGAAAACTTGAACTATGAAACGGAAAATAGTACCTGCTATAGGCGTCAGGCAATGAACTGCTTTAAATATGGTCGCGTTTATACAAGGTCGGATGCTCTAAAGGCGTGCCCTGCGGGGTATCATTTGCCAACAATGGCGGAATGGAAATCTTTGATTACCACAGTGGGTGGGCCAGAAGCTGCAAAGACTCTTATGTCCAAAAAGTGGGATGCATTGCTAAATATAGATGATTCAACGGATAAATATGGTTTTTCTGTAATTGCCCCATATTTGAATTTGGAAGTGTATTTTTGGAGCGCTTCAGAAAAAAATGATTCCAATACGTATCACATGACCTTTCGGTGTGAAATCCATGAAACTTCATATATGAAAACAAATTTTTGTTTCAAACAGCGGGCTTGTTTTGAAAAAGATGAGTATGTTGATTTGGACCAGCACGTTAATTTTTTCCCAGTTCGCTGTGTCAAGGGCGAAATTTCAAATGTTATTGATCCTTTAGATATAGAGGATTCTACAAAATTAGACGCTTTTATATGCAGGGATGCGGATAGGTATGTCTCGGATGACCCTTCCGGATATCCTTCAGGGGAGCCTGATACTTCTTGTGATGTTTTGGGTGGTTTAGATTGTCTAGATTAGGTGCTTTATGAATAAACTGTTCTATTTGCTTTTGTTTGTTCTTTTTATGACGGTCGCCGTACTTGTGGCGTGTGGTGGATCACGAAGAATGCCTGTTGAAAAAATTGTTGGACTAATTACTGACGTTCGTGATGGTCGGATATACAAAACCGTGCAAATTGGTTCGCAGACTTGGATGGCAGAAAATCTCAATTACAGTGCTCCAGGTAGCTATTGCTGTGGCGATAGTATAAATTCCTGTGATAAGTACGGTCGTCTCTATGGATGGGGTTCCGCAATGAAATCGTGTCCTAGTGGCTGGCGTTTGCCTACTCTGTCGGAATGGGATTCTCTTTTTGCCGTTGTCGGAGTCGATTCTGCGGGAGTTGTTCTCAAATCGTCGTTTGGATGGTTTAGTGGCGCGAATGGCTTTGATGAGTACGGATTTTCTGTACTCCCAGCTGGAGGCCCCTTGTCCAAGAGCATGGATAAAAATGATTTTTTTGATGAAGGACGAAGATCGTTTTTCTGGAGCTATACGGAACAAGACTCCGATAGTGCCTATGCAAAGGCTTTTCTTTATAATGCTCGCAATGTAGGGCAGATTGTAATCCCCAAAGAATATTGGATTTCAGTCCGTTGTATTAAGGGTGATGCTTTGATTGTGGAAAAAAAGAAAATGATAGAGGCTGAACCGATTATAGATTCTCGCGACGGGAATACTTACAAGACCGTAAAAATTGGTTCGCAGATTTGGATGGCTGAAAATTTGAGGTTCAAAACGGATAGAAGTTCGTGCTTCGATAAAAAAGACAGCACTTCTTGTACAAAATTTGGTCGTACTTATTCTTGGGCTGATGCGATGGACGAAGCGGGGGCTTTTTCTGCAAATGGCAAGGGATGTGCGAAAGAAAAAAATTGCATCCCGACATATCCGGTGCGAGGGATTTGTCCTGCTGGTTACCATTTGCCGTCGCAAATTGAATGGAATGTTTTGATTTCTACGGTGGGTGGGATAGACATTGCTGGTAAGGTTCTTAAGTCAGTGAATGGCTGGTGTGACCCCTTGTTGAATTTGGATGAGTATGGCTTTTCTGTACTTTCGGTGAATTGCGATTTTTTGAGTTCTACGGAGCATGGGTATGATAAGTCCTTTAGTGTTTCGTTCCGTGGTTGTTCATATGGAGCTGATTTGCTTATATCCAATAATAAGGGATATGGTGGTTGCGTTCGTTGTTTGAAAGATGGTGATGATTTGGACTTGAGCAAAGCAGATGACACAAAGCAAAATGTTGAAAATGAAGTTTCTGGTGCAATGTTGGATTCGAACATTCTTGTGGATTCCCGTGACGGGCAAATTTATAAGACTGAAGTTATTGGAAAACATACGTGGATGGCTGAAAACTTGAATTATGAAATGGAATATAGCCGGTGTCGTGATGATTACGCTAGTAATTGTCTTAAGTATGGACGACTTTATTTGTGGAGAGCCGCAAAAGAGGCTTGTCCGACGGGTTGGCACTTGCCATCGGAAGCAGAATGGGTTGATTTTATCGCTACATTAGGAGAAAATATCTCAGAAGAAAAACTTGGTAAAAAAGCGTTTTTTTGGAGTTCCACTCAGTTTGATGAAAATGATATGCTTGCTTTGTATTGGCGTACAAAGAGTGGAATGTCCTTAATCAACTTAAAAAAGAAAGATGAGCTTAATGTCCGCTGCGTGAAGGATGAGGCTGGGCTGGAAAGTATTGACACGTCTTCTTCGAATAGCGTACAAGATATTATAACGGATGAACGGGATGGACAAACTTACAAAATCGTGAAAATAGGCAACCAAACTTGGATGGCCGAAAATCTACGCTATGAATCCAAGGATAGTTTCTGTCATGGAAACGATTCTGTAAGTTGTTCTAAATATGGTCGCCTTTATCATCGGGATGTGGCGGATAATGCTTGTCCAATGGGTTGGCATTTGCCCGATGAAACGGAGTGGCGAACGCTTTTTGCAACTGTGGGTGGGCAAACTGTGGCCGGGAAAAAACTTAAATCGACGCATGATTGGTTTTATTATAAAACCGGAGAATTTCAATATGATGATGGAAATGGAACTGACGATTCCGGTTTTTCCGCTCTTCCTGCAAGTATGTGTGATCTTAGTGGCGAAAATTACGCATCATTTCCCTTTGGAGTTGGGCATTATGCATGCTTTCATGCTGCTATAGATGGAGATTCTTTGGTGGGGGAAATGTGTTTGAATAATTCTAGAGATGTTGCAGAGCTGAATTCTTGGCGTGTTTACTATGCCATGAGTATCCGTTGCTTAAAGGACGATTCTGGACGCAAAAAAGTCTCAATGAGAAAAGATAAGGGAAAGAAATTTAGATCATTTGTTCCGCCATCAAAAGTTGTTAAAGGAACGTTTAAGGATTCACGGGATGGGAAAAAGTACAAGACTGTAAAAATCGGCAAACAGACTTGGATGGCCGAGAATTTGAACTTTGAAACGCCTAATAGCTATTGTTACCACAATTCTCTGGATAGTTGTTCTAAATATGGTCGATTCTATACCTGGGAAGATGCTATGAACGCTTGTCCTGTGGGCTTTCATTTGCCGTCGGGATCGGAATGGCTAGACTTGCTCTTTGCTGTCAATGATTCAATTTTTTTAGCCCCAAAATTTAAATCTGTAGGTAAAAAACTTAAATCTAAAAAGGGATGGAAACACGCTGATTCTATCCGTGGGAATGGTACGGATGATTATGGCTTTTCTGCACTTCCGGCTGGATATTATTGGAAATCGCCGTATGCTGGATCATCTATATATAAATTTGTCGATAATGGATTTAGTGCGGCTTTTTGGATGTCAACAGGAGAACTTTTTTATGATATTAGTGTTTTAAAAGTTTATCATGATAATGATATAGTCCACTATTCATCTTCTTCGGGGGATAACGCCCATTCCGTCCGCTGTGTGAAAGATTGATTGGGGGGGAGTATGCCTAGAGACTCCCGAAAATTAATTTTTACTAAAAGATTCTTGTGTGACGTTTGATAAATTTGTAGTTATTCTCTTTATAGAGGATGGGAATCATGGGTAAACGAATAGCATTGTCGTCTATTGTTTGTTTTTTCGTATTTGCTGCGCTTGTTGCGTGTAGCGGTGCGAAAAAGTCTTTTGCTGATGGCGAAAATGGTTGGCTTAATAGCAAAATAAATTACGGGTCAGTCAAGGATTCGCGTGATGGTCAGGTGTATAAGACTGTTACAATCGGTTCGCAGACTTGGATGGCTGAGAATCTCAACTATAAAACGGACGAAAGCTATTGCCGTGGCAATGATTGCTTAAAATTCGGGCGACTTTACTCATGGAAATCAGCGATGGATGCATGCCCAGACGGTTGGAACTTGCCGACAGACGGTGATTGGATTGCGTTGCTTAATAAGGTGGGCGGGCAAGCAGCTGGTGGCAAATTGCTGAAAGCCACGAAAGATTGGCTTAATCTAGGAAATGGCACGGATGATTTTGGATTCTCGGCAATCCCTGCTGGTGTTCGATTTGACAATGGCAAATACAGTGCGGATGGTGCTTATGCTTTTTTCTGGAGTTCTACGGAGAATCGTGCAGAAAATGCGTATAGCATGAACTTGAGCTATTTCAATGACAGAAGCGACTTGAATGAAGCCGATAAAAAGAACGGCTTTTCTGTCCGCTGCATTAGGGAAAATCTCAGACGAGAGGGCGACGCAGTCATTCCCGATTCGATTGCAAATTTCATCACCGATTCCCGTGACGGACAAACTTACAGGACCGTGAAAATTGGTTCGCAAATATGGATGGCACAGAACCTTAATTATAAAACCGAAAAAAGTTCTTGCTACGATGATGCGGATAGCAACTGCACCAAGTATGGTCGCCTTTACACATGGGCGGATGCAATGGATAGCACGGCGTTTTTTTCTACCAACGGCAAGGGTTGCGGTTATACTCTCGAAGATCGCGACATGTGTACTCCGAGATATCCGGTGCGAGGAATTTGCCCTCTTGGATGGCATTTGCCAACGAGTTCAGAATGGAGTGTTTTACTTTCTGTTGTAAGTGAAGGGAAAATATCGGATGATCAATTCCCAAGAGCCGGTAAAAAACTGAAATCAAAAAACGGTTGGACTGCTCCTGAAAAAGAAATAACTTTGTTGTATATGGAAGAAAATGGTATTCGACAAGAAGTACATGTGAGAACTCCGGAGGAAATGAAGCGTTTCGTCAATACAGATGATTATGGATTTTCTGTGCTCCCCGGTGGGTTCAAGGAAAATTATTGGGGATATAAAGAAGGTGGATCAAGAGCGGAATTTTGGACATCTGTACAGAGTAATTCTTCTTTTGTGAAAAATGTTTTCTTTCTTGATTACGAGACAACTGCGTTTAATAGTTCTGCAGGGATTGACTATAGTTTGTCTGTCCGTTGCGTGAAGGATTGACCGTATTGGGGAGTGAAAATGAATAAGCGTATTCTTGTAATGTCTTTGATTTGCTTTGTGTTGTTCGCTTTGCTTGTTTCGTGTGGTGATTCCAGAAACGCTGTTTCGGATAGCAATAAGGTGGTTGCTGTTGCCAAAGGGACTTTTACGGATTCCCGTGATGGTCAGATTTATAAAACGGTGACTGTCGGCAAGCATCTCTGGATGGCCGAAAACCTTAACTATGAAACGCAAGATAGCTACTGCTATGGCAATGATGAGGTGGGTTGCGTTAAATATGGACGACTCTATTCTTTGAAAGCGGCGAAAAAGGCTTGTCCCGAGAATTGGCGGTTGCCCACTTCCATTGATTGGCACTTGCTCATTTATTGGGTGGGTGGTGAGGCTATTGCCGGTAAAATGCTCAAGTCTTCGGATAGCTGGCTTGCTGATGGAAATGGATCGGATGATTACGGATTCTCGGTGCTCCCTTCGGGCGTGCGGTACAAAGATGGCGACTATAGCATTGATGGTCGTTATGCGTTTTTCTGGAGTTCGACGGAATTGTATCAGTATGCCGCGTATAGCGTGGGGTTCAATTATTACAATGATGAAGCCTCTTTGGCGGTTGCTGAGGATCAGTGGTTTGCTGTCCGTTGTGTTCGCGAGGTTGAAGATTCTGTGCCGCAACAAGATAATTTATCTTCATCGTCGGAGTCTGTCGAAATGCTTTCTGCGAGTTCATCTTCTCCCACAAAAATACAGAGCGGTTCTCGAATCGATGGGAATTGGCTTACTGATTTACGCGACAATCAGGTTTACAAAATTGTGAAGATTGGTACCCAAACTTGGATGGCCGAAAACTTGAATTACGAGACGGCAAATAGTTCTTGCAATTTGAAAACGTGTGCCGAATCAGGACGTTTTTACACATGGGATGCTGCGGTGAATGCTTGTCCGGACGGTTGGCATTTGCCGACGTATGGTGAATGGAAAACGTTGATTACTTATGTTGGCGGAGGGGAGGTTGCCGGTAAATTGCTTAGAGGAAAAGCGAGTGGAATGGGTGGTACAAGAATGTACGGCCCGTTTACGGAGTTTTTTAAAGTTAATGGTACGGATGAGTTCGGTTTTTTGGCTTTGTCGCCTAACTATTGGAGTTCTTCTGAGGACGATAGTTTAAGTGCTTATCACATAAATATGCCGTCTGATGACGGCTCGGCTAGTATGAATCGGACTCCAAAATCTAATATAATGAGGGTCCGCTGCCTTATGGGAAATATTCAACGCGAGACTCGGCTCGGCAAGCTGGCTGACCAAAATAAGAGCGTTGTCATTCCTGGTTCCAGTTCTTCCGTCATTCCGGCCACCAAGCCGGAATCTCATCATTCTTTTATGACCGATTCCCGTGACGGGAAAACTTACAAGACTGTAACTATAGGCTCTCAGACGTGGATGGCTGAAAATCTGAAATATGAATCAGAAAACACTTATTGTTATGACAACGATACGATTAACTGTTCTAAATATGGACTGCTTTATGGGTGGTCTGTTGCAAAAAAAGTTTGCCCGATGGGTTGGCATTTACCGACATTAGATGAATGGGACGAACTGCTCGTGACGGCTGGAGGGTTGCTCGCTGCTGATATTGCGCTGAGATCGAAGACAACGGATTGGCTTGATAGCGGAATACGTACAGACGAATTTGGATTCTCTGCGCTTCCTGGCGGTTTCAAGGATGCAGACAAGTATAAGAGATCTGGATATTGTGCTGATTTCTGGACTTCTACGGATTGTGCTCCCGAACAAAAATGCATGCGGACAATTTCCCTTCTCAAAGGCAAAGTAGATCGTTATCATAGTCTTGAAAACGATGCTTCGTCTATCCGTTGCCTTAAGGATACCCCTAGACAAAAGAAACACGTCGTCAAGAGTCGTGTCAAAGATGCTCTTGTAGATTCTCGTGACGGACAAGCTTACAGGACTGTAAAAATCGGTTCCAAGACTTGGATGGCCGAAAATTTGAACTATAAAAAGGAGGGTAGTTTTTGTTATCGTAATGACGAAGACTATTGTTCCCTTTATGGCCGACTTTACAAAAGGGGGGCTGCATCTGGTGCATGTCCTGTAGGTTGGCATATGCCTTCGATTAAGGAATGGGAAGAATTGTTTGTGACGATTGGTAATCGACAAGTTGCAGCTAAGGCGCTTAGGTCCCCAATGGGATGGCGCAATAGTGTGGCTGGCACGGATGAGTTTGGTTTTTCTGCGTTGCCGGCTGGTTATGGTAAAGCCGATGGATGGGTTGAAAATGCGGGCTTAGGAGCTTATTGGTGGAGTTCTACAAGAGAAGAATATAACAGTGACCGTAATGAAACGGTTGCTTTAAAAAATGATACTTTAGAATGGGATTACATGTCTGACGAAAATCGGTTGTCGATCCGTTGTGTAAAAGATGATACTCTTGATGTTGTTCGTAAAGTTGTGAAAGCTAAACCTCTCAAGGATTCTCGCGATGGACATACCTATAAAACCGTTCAAATTGGTTCGCTGGTTTGGATGGCCGAAAATCTAAACTACAAAACCGAAAATAGTACTTGTCATGGTGATAGTGTCGAAACCTGCTCGAAATATGGCCGTTTTTACACATGGAATGAAGCCGTTGATTGTGAAGATAAATGGATGGACGAAGATGGTGATGGTTGGGGATATACAAAATGGTGTGCTTTGAAAGATCCTGTTCAAGGTGTATGCCCTGATGGCTGGCACATGCCTTCGCTAAGAGAATGGGCAAACTTGATTTATGCGGTGGGTGGGGAATATGTTGCTAATAATGCGCTTAGGTCAAAGAAAGGTTGGTTTGGTGAGAATAATGGTACAGATGATTTTGGCTTTTCGGCAATTCCTGTAGTTTATAACAAGTCATATAATGGTGAATTTTACGAAAAGAATAATGATGCGAATTTCTGGAGTTCTACTGATTATGAGGGGGAAACGGAAGCGTATCGTTTCGGGCTTCCAAGTGACGGTTTTTATCGCGCCTTAAATTCGTATAGAGAATCTTATATCCATATTTCAAATAGGGTGAATTTATCTAAAGCGCGCAAAAGCGAGCGGTTGTCTGTTCGTTGTGTCAAAGATTATTATGCAAGTCGCGAAAAAACGGTTGCACCGTCCCCTGTGTCGTCTTCATCTAGTGTTTCTCAGGTACACGTCGATGGAACTTTAGTTGACTCCCGTGATGGGCATACTTATAATACTGTTACCATTGGCCGTCAGACGTGGATGGCTCAAAACCTCAGTTATGAAGTAAAAAAAAGCAGTTGCGTTGGGGATAGTGCTGAAAATTGTGCTAAATACGGTCGCTACTATTCTTGGCTCCTTGCAAAAGAAGTATGCCCTGATGGTTGGCGTTTGCCCATGCAAAAAGATTGGGATACTTTGTTTGCAGCTGTTGGCGGTAAAAATGCTGCAGGTAAAGCGCTCCGGTCTCAGACGGGTTGGTTTGGAAATGGCAATGGCTTGGATGCTTATGGTTTCTCGGCCATCCCTATTCGTGTTGCGGACAAGGACGGGGCTGAGTCCCTTTATGGAAACCCTTGGATGACGAAGGAAGGCAGAAATGCATTCTTCTGGACTTTTACAGAACAAGATAAAGATAAGGCTTATGCCGTATATACGCTTTATTATACCGATAGTGCCTCTTATGGAATCATTGAAAAGAAAAGCGAATTCCCGATTCGCTGCATCAAAGGTGAACTGGCGGATGGTAGCAAGAAAAAGATGATAAAAGCGAAATCGCTTACTGATTCCCGTGACGGGCAAACTTACAAGACTGTTGAAATTGGTACTCAGACGTGGATGGCCGAAAATTTGAACTACAAGACGGATAGCAGTTTCTGTTTCAATAATGCCGATAGCAATTGCGTAAAATATGGCCGTTATTACAATTGGGTGACGGCGATGGATGGGGAGGGTGTTTGCCCTGCAGGTTGGCACTTGCCTTCGCTTGTTGAATGGAACGTGTTGATTTATGCGTTGGGCGGAAACGATTCGGCGGGTAAGGCTCTAAAGTCGGTTCCCGGTTGGAATAGTGTTATTTTGGGCTCGGATGATTATGGATTCTCGGCTCTCCCTGCGGGTAATTTTTCTATAGATGATAAGGGCTATCGGGAATTTAAAAACGAGGATTACTCTTGGCGTTCATCGAATTATCGGTTCGCTAATTACTGGAGTTCTACGGAGTACGATGACAAACGCGCTTATGGCATGAGTTTGTATGGCTATGATAACCATGTGAATTTGGGCATCGATGACAAAATGCGTTCTGGTAAAAGCATCCGTTGCGTAAAAGATGATAAGAAATTCAATAAGATAATTGCAAAAGATGAAAGTCGCGAAAAACGTCTGCCGTTTTTCCCTGATTCTATGAATTTACTTGTGGATTCCCGTGATGGACAAGTTTACAAGATCGTTTCTATCGGTTCTCAAACCTGGATGGCTGAAAATTTGAACTTCAAAAGCGAATCAAGCGGTTGCGAGTCTAGCTTTGCAAGCAATTGTGCAAAATACGGTCGTCACTATTCATGGGCTTCTGCAATGGATAGCGCCGGTACTTATTCTAAGGACGGTGAAGGGTGTGGCTATAAGTCGTCATGTATCCCGACGAAAACTGTTCAAGGTCTTTGCCCTGATGGATGGCATTTACCGACAAGTGATGAATGGATTACACTTTTGGGAATTTTGAAAAAACAGCCTTCTTTAAAATCGGATTTTGTTTATACAGATAACCATCGTTACGGGAATACCGATCGGCTGCGTTTGTGGAGTTCTACGCAGGATGACGGATACAAGGCTCATGGCGTGGTATTCAATGACGAAAGGCAAAAGGATAATGTTACTAAATACGAAAAGAATCATTCGTATGGAATCCGTTGTGTCAAGAATGATTTACCGAAAGAATCTGCGATAAGGGATTCTATGGTCGATTCTCGTGACGGACAAATTTACAAGACTGTGACTATAGGCTCTCAAACTTGGATGGCCGAAAATATGAACTTCAAAACGGAGAACAGTTTTTGTAATGATAATAATCCGGCCAGTTGCAATTCAGAAGGTCGTCTTTACAAATGGAATGCGCTGAAGGAAGTTTGCCCTGCGGGTTGGCACTTGCCAACAGACGCTGAATGGGATACTTTGTTTACGGCTGTGGGAGGTTCTTCTGTTGCAGGAAAATTGCTGAGGTCGAAGAGTGGGTGGCATTATTGCGATTCAAATTTAGGCTTTTATGGCAATGGTAATGGTACGGATGAATTCGGCTTTTCTGTTCTACCGGTAGGCGCTTTTTACGGAGGTGGTATTGAGACTTATAAGCCGGGGTATAAAGCGTGTTTCCATACGGCAGAAAAAGATGATTATTCTATGGAAGTTGAAATGTGTTTTAATTTCTGCAGTGATAGCGTCGAACGGACAGATGATTTTACGTATAAAGAAATTAGTGTCCGCTGCGTCAAGGATGATGCTAAACGAAAGGGAAATGGCGATAAACAAAAGAATGCTGCTCATATTGTGCCTCCATCGAGTGCTATTAAGGGAACGTTTACGGATTCTCGTGATGGGCGAACTTACAAGACTGTAAAGATTGGAAAGCAAACTTGGATGGCTCAAAACCTCAATTACAAAACGAAACTTAGTAGATGTTTGGATGATGAGCCTCGCAGGTGTGACGATTTTGGTAGAATTTATCAATGGATTGATGCGCATGGGGCATGCCCTGTGGGTTGGCATTTGCCGACAGAAAAAGATTGGAATACCTTGATAAATGCGGTGGGTGATTCTGCGACGGCGGCTAGGGCGCTCAAGTCCAAAGAGGGTTGGCTTGAATATAAAGACCGTAATGGTGGAGGTTCTGACGATTATGGTTTTACGGCGGAACCTGTTGGCTGCTGGGTGACTTTTGATGCTATGCTTAAGGATGGAACCTTTAGTGAAAATGGCTACAGCGCGAATTTTTGGACTTCTAAAGAGCATAGTGCCGACAGCGCTTATGTCATGGGAATGGGTTATTTCGATGGTGATGTAATCAAGTTCGAAGACGCTAAAGCGAATGGTTATACCGTCCGCTGCGTGAAGGATTACTAGGGGTATAGTTGTATGAACTACCGTTTTGCTCTTTTATCTTGTATTTGCTTGCTTGTGCTTGCTTCTTTTGCCGTATGCGATGATGGTGAATCATTAAGAGAAGATGTCGTGATGGAAAAAGGTTTTATGAAAGACCTTCGCGATGGCCAAATTTACAAGACTGTGAAAATAGGCAAACAGACTTGGATGGCTGAAAATCTGAACTACAATGCAGATGACAGTTATTGTTTTGGTCCCGGAGATCGCGATTGCTTTATGTCGAGCCGACTTTATAAATGGCATACGGCAATGAATGCTTGCCCTACGGGTTGGCATTTGCCCGATACGAGTGAATGGAAAACTTTGATTTCTTCAATCGGCGGAGAAAAATGGGTGGATCAAGTTCTTAAATCTTCGGACGGCTGGAATGGTTTGGGAAATTATAAGGATTGCAACGATCACATCGGGGCATGTATTTTTTGGAGTTCTACGGTGTATTCTGAATCGAGCGTGTATAGTATGAATTTGTCGAATTTTACTGATACCGCCGTTTTGATGCCTGTTACAGTGATAGATTATGAGGAACGCGAAAATAGGATGTATGAAAGAGAAGTCAAAAAGCGGATTCCGCTTGATTTACATTCGGTTCGTTGTGTTAAAGATGAAAAAATGGATGGAAGTCAAGTAGCGAACGATAAAAATATGGAAATAAAGAAGGACGGAGACTCTCTTGATGTAAAAACATATTTAAATGATTCTCGCAGTGTGAATTCCATAACGAAGAAAATTATGACGGACTCTCGTGATGGACAAACTTACAAGACTGTGAAAATAGGTTCGCAGATTTGGATGGCCGAAAATCTGAATTACAAAATGGAAAACAGTTTTTGTTATGATAATGTGGATAGCAACTGTACGAAATATGGACGTTTATATGTGAATTCGAAAGATGTGTGTCCTGTAGGTTGGCACTTGCCTGCTAAATGGGAATGGGTAAAGTTGTTTAGTGTTTTGAATGATTCTTCTACAGTGGGTAAGAAAATAAAATCTACAGAGGGATGGCTTGATGACGGAAACGGTACAGATGAATTTGGCTTTTCTGTGCTTCCTGCGGGGCTCGTTTTTTTCTTAAGGGATATAGATGATAATCCGTATCATGGAACCCAAAAATTAAAAATAAAAACTGACCCACGTCATATAATCTCAAAGTTAAAAATTGACTCTAGTAAAGTGAGATTTGTTGGTAAAAATCGTTATGCATTATTTTTTATGGATGCAGGTGCCTTTGAAAAAGATATGATTTATTTAACTTATAATAACGATAAAGTAGATTTTTACCATGGCTCAATCAATGGCTCAATCACTGGTGCTTCTGTTCGCTGTCTCAAGGATGTTAAAGTATATAACGCTAAAGGGAATTTTAGGGATTCTCGTGACGGACAAACGTACAAGACTGTAAAAATTGGCGAGCAGACTTGGATGGCCGAAAATTTGAGATACAAGATAAAGGGGAGTAGTCAGTACTATAATCGACGCGATAGTATCGGTAAATATGGTCGCCTCTACAATTGGAATTTGGCAATGAAAGCTTGTCCGGCGGGGTGGCGTTTGCCTGATACTAGTGATTGGAATACCTTGACATCAACAGTGGGGGAAGGTATAGCGGGGAAGGTTCTTAAATCGAAAAGTGGGTGGATGTGTAAAAATGGATATCATGTGCAGAATGATAATGGAATTTTTGTCTATCGTTGCATCTCTGCTGGCGACGGTTCTGATAAATATGGCTTTTCTGCATATCCAACAGCCTTGCGAAAGGAGTATTTGTTCGCCTATAAGGATAAGCCTTATTTAAAAGAGTCTGCTTTTTGGAGTTCTACAGAGACTAATGAAAATGAAGCATATTCCACGCGTTTATTCTATGACCACGACGATGCTGACCCATATTATGCTAATCGTACAAAAGAGGAGTTGTCTGTACGTTGTGTCAAAGGTAAAGCTCGTAAAAGGATAAGCTCATCTCGTTCTAATTATTATTCATTTATGCAAAATTATAATGATGAGCAACTAGAAGGAATTGATGATTCCTATGAAAAAACTCGCGAACTCATTTTGACTCAATTGGATGAACAAGCCGAAAAAAAGTCATCTTCTATTGCAAAAGGCGAATTTACAGACCCTCGCGATGACCAAACTTACAAAACCGTGAAAATAGGATGGCAGACTTGGATGGCTGAGAATTTGAAGTTTAAAATGGATAGTAGTTCTTGTTATCAGAATGCCGATAGCAACTGTACTAAGTTCGGTCGGTTTTACCAATGGGATGATGCGATTGCGGCTTGCCCAGTGGGGTGGCATTTGCCGGATTCGGTTGAATGGAGTATGTTGATTCATACGGCCGGAGGGAAGGATTCTGCGAGCAAGGCTCTCAAATCTACGAAAGGTTGGAGTGGTCATGGAAACGGTACGGATAAATTTGGATTTTCGGCTGTTCCTGCTAGTGCTACTTTTTTGGGACTTGATGCAGAATTTTGGAGTGCTTCGGAAAAAGATAGTGCTAGATCGTATAACTTTGGATTGGCTTGCTTTTTTCCTCTAGATTGCCACGGTGGCGATATTTGCACATCGGGAAATGAGTGTACTTTACATTATCTTTCTATGGACAATGAACATAAAAACAGCCGCTATTCAGTGCGCTGTGTGAAGGATGAATTCTTCTTGTATAGTATTTTTGCGAAAGTTATCCATTGGCTTAAATAAAGCTTTATTGTATTTATGTTGTTTATGACGAATGCGGAGCGTGGATTCTGTGCTGAATTTGAAAACAAGCTTTGAGCTATAGGCAATGAGCATGCTTTGCTTAGGATGATAATCTACAGACTAAGAGCTATTGACTAATGACTAACAATCACTAACCACTAACCACTTTTGCCAAGCATTTCCTAACCACTAACCACTTTTACCATCTTTCGTCTTTCGTCTCTCGTCTTTCGTCTAGACATTACCTATATTTCCTGCATATCAAGGAGACTATATGGCAGAAATCGGTACACCTCTAAGTTCTAGTGCAACCAAGGTCCTGTTCTGCGGAGCAGGTGAATTAGGCAAAGAAGTCATCATCGAGATGATTCGTCTTGGTGTTGAAGTTATCGCGGTGGATCGTTATGCCAACGCTCCCGGTATGCAGGTGGCTCACCGCAGTCACGTGATTAACATGCTGGACGGAGCAGAACTCCGTCGCGTGATTGAACTTGAAAAGCCGGACTACATCGTCCCGGAAGTCGAAGCGATTGCGACCGACACGCTCGTGGAACTCGAAAAGGAAGGCTACAACGTCATTCCGACGGCAAAGGCCACGAAGCTTACGATGAACCGCGAAGGCATCCGCCGTCTCGCAGCCGAAGAGCTTGGACTCAAGACGAGCCCGTACCGCTTTGCGGATAACTTTGAAGATTTCAAGGCTGCGGTCAAGGAAATCGGCAT